>BNJS01001956.1_pt1 | contig 96045 bp, 97 predicted proteins | sample 8540461 | NCBI WGS metagenome assembly BNJS01 (sample SAMD00202454, study PRJDB9452) | human saliva metagenome | isolation source: human saliva | place: Japan | reverse complement strand
CCTGGAAGGATGCTGCAGACATGAAGGTAACCGGTAGTCAAGGAAGCCTTGGTAATCTCCTAACACGGTTCTCTCTTTCCTGCAGGTACCTTCCTTCTGCAAATGAGTCTCTCATTTTCATCTTCGAAGTCTAAACGATCTACAGTGGTTCCTGGATAAAGCGAGTAACCTCCTGCTCTCATTGACTACGCTCTTTCTTCTTCATCATCTGCGCACAATCATCTCTGGTTATGCTTATCGCTGGATTTCTGGCATGCTGTAAACGATATACCTCTCCACTTCGGAAATCATGCTAGCCTGTACAGCCTTTCACACCCTTCTGTCTTAAGAAGATCATGGGGATTGATGGAACCTCGGTTAGACGATCTCCGAAGCTTCCAGAACCCGTCCATCTGTAACCTTTAAACGAGAGATCCGTAGGGAATCAGGTAAGTCTTGACTGAGCCTTTTCGCTGTCGGTAACATGATAACCTCCTCTCTTCTCGTGCTCGCCGAATTTCTACAACACGGGAATCTCCAAGAATGGCAAAGTCCCTAGGGCCTTCTGGCCTCTCGAACAACTCCCTCTACACGGGGAAGACCTTAGTGATATCTCCACCCGCCACACTCCGTGTATGGAAGGTTCCTCATGGTCAGCTGTGTTCCCGCCCTCCGATAGACTCAGGGCAGCGATGGTCTTGTACTGCCCTCCCACCTCAACACCAGCTTTCCGTAAGCCAAGTTTGTTCGCAACATTTCTTTGCACATTGTGATACCGGACTCTGGAACCAGCAGGTCAGAACGGTACGAATACGAAATGGACTTTCTGCCCAACTTGTTTAAAGCATCCATAACCTGTGGTGCCTCTTCTCGGGGGTTACCAGTGGTTCGGCCTTAACGACCATATTTCGGTTTCCCGGATCACGATATCCTCCGCCCAAGCATAACGGCCGGTAATCTCTCCGCAAGGACTCCAATCTTTTCCTGCCCGTCGAAAGCCCTGTACTTCCAAGGAATAGAATGGTCTCTTCCTCGGAGCAATCCAGATCATCACGGATAATCAAATCCTGAGACACGTCTACCAAACGTCTTGTTAAGCATCCGGAGTCCGCTGTACGAAGAGGCGGCATCGGAAAGTCTCCTTTACGTGCTCCGTGAGCGGAGATAAAGCACTCCAACACATCCAGACCTTCACGGAAATTGACTTACTGGGAAGTTCGATAGTCTTACCGGTTGTATCCGCCATGAGTCCACGCATCTCCGCAAGCAGTTTAATCTGCTTATCGGATCCACGGGCTCCGGGAGAGTCAGCCACTCATGAAGAGTATGTTGCTGTGTTATCCAGTCCTGTTAAGAGGTCATGTGGGTAAGCTGTTGTTCATCGGTATTCTTCCAGGTCTCTCGATAATCCTCCTTGTAACGCTCTTCTTCAGTAATCAAACCTCTGCGGAAGTTCTGGCACCTCATCCACAGTCTTCTGTGCCTCTTCCAAGAGAGCTCCTTGTCTCCGAAATCAGTGCTGTCGTGGATGGATACGGTCATTGCTGCTCTTGTAGAGAACTTATAACCGATGGACTTAATATCATCCATAAGCTGTGCGGTCTGCAGAGCCTCACATGCACATCCACATTACCTTTTCCAGGAATCTGCTTTTAGATTTCTTTCTTCTTACTACCAGGAAATTGATTTCCGGAAGGAAACGATTCTCCGGCAAAGTAACGGTCAATAAATCCCAAATCCTGCGGAATAATCCTCTACTGAAAGAGAAGTCTTCCTTATACAGTGGTCCTCAATAATTTTCTTCTCCTTCTTGCCACCGTCTTCCGTAAGAACTCCTCTCTTACCTTACAAGCAACGGATCTTCTGCATGAAGGGTGCATAGTGGTTCTCCTATAAGCCATGCAATAGCTTCATTGATAGACTTTGAAGAGCATTCCTCTCCCTTGTCTCCTCTCCTGCTAGCCAATACACACCCAGCACCATTATCCTGAGAAGGCACAAATCAGCAAACCACACCACCGTCAGGAAGGCCTCAAGAGGTCGTTGGGAGTAAAGCACATAAACGGCACTCTCCGCCTGTGCTTCCTGTGTTAAAGGAAGCGGATCGCCATCTGGTTCCATCGAAGTCCGCATTGAAGGCCGCACAGACCAGCGGGTGAAGCTTAATCGCCTCACTCCCTTTCTACCACAGAATCGGCTCGAAAGCCTGAATTCTGCAAACGGTAGCAGGGAGCACGGTTTAACATAACTGCGTGCTCTTTAATAACATCCTCCAAGATGTCCCAAAACCAATGGATCCAAGTAGCCTTTCCACCATCTTCTTGGCATTCTTAATGTTATGGAGACTTGTTGTTTCACGCTCCTTCATAACGAGAAGGGCTTAAAAAGCTCGATAGCCATCTCCTTAGGGCACACGCACTGATAAATCTTTTAATTCCGGTCCTACTACGATTGGCGGAACGTCCGGAGTAATCACACGCTTTTCCTAAAGGTTCTGACGGAAACGTCCCTGTCTACCCTTTTAACATATCGGAAAGGGACCTTGTGCTGCCACTTGCGGGACCGGTTACAGGACGTCCTCTCTCTACCGTTGTCACCTCCAGGGCATCCACCGCCTCCTGTAACATTCTCTCTTCTCGTTTCGTTTCGCACGATAATTTCCGGTGCTCCAAGCTCCAAGAGTCTTGCACAGACGGTTATTTCTATTGATAAATTCCACGATACAGGTCATTTAAGTCGGAGGTGGCAAAACGTCCGCCATCCAGCTGGTGGCCCATAGGACGCAATCGGGAGGAATTACGGGATGGTGGGATAGAATCATCCACTCCGGCTTATTTTCCTGAGGGAACGGAAGGCATTTCCCACCACTTCCAAACGCTTTACGATACGGGCCTCTTCTGTCCGGAAGCACTGTCCAGTTCCGCACGAAGCGTCGTGTATATTCCTTCTCCAGATCAATGTTGAAAGCAGCTCATGTTGTGGGTCACCGCTTCCGCGTGCCCATTCCTTACTCTTGAAGCTGCCGTAAACGTACTGCTCTCACGGCATCCTCACATTCCTTCTCGGAGCACATCCTTATAGTTTAATCCTGTTTCCATGATCCAGAACCACGTAGGAGCAAGCAAAATACAGAACTCTTTCCCAGAATTCTGGGACTGATATCCGAAAATAAGTCCCATACGGGCTAGGAATTCTTGAAGTACCAAATGTGGGATACGGGAGCCGCCATATGATATGCCCCATCCGCCTCTACGCACAGAAGACTGAAACCTCTACACCACAACGATCACAAATCACAACTTTGTAGCGAATCTTCTTATATTCCATAGTGACATCTCCCAGTCCTTTACCGGTCCGAAAATCTCTTTCGCAGAATAATCCGTCCTCTCCGGCTTTCAGGGTCTCTATAGGTTAACGGTTTCCGCTTTTACTTCTCCATAGACCAGTCCAGAATCTCCGAAGCCAAACCAATTTTTATGGAATCAAATTGTACCGGCTCATTTCCACTTTGGAAAGTTTGCCATTTTTCCTCCTCTCACTGTTATCACCATCATCACCGAAGTCGGGTGCCATGAACAACATCCTGATCCAGCTCTTTCTATAGAGTCATCCTCTGCGCTCTCTTCATTTTCCTCGGCATCCACCAGCTCTCCATCCTGGAATTCCTTGCTTTGGCATAGCGCCGTAGGCTCCGAAGTCTCCGCTCATTATCCTGACGATAGTCATCACCGCTGGATAAGAGTCTGTGCATATCCCGATTTGCATCGTAAAGATCTTCTGGTAATCTCTACCACCTGCTGATTCTCATCCAGCACTCTCATGTCCAGACACAGAGCCTGCATTTCCTTTTTAAAAGAACCTCAGCGACCTGGGTACTCCTGGCGCCGGAATGTTTTGTCCCTGATGATTGCCTGCAGGTCTCTCTACACGGACCCGCCCAAGCCATCATCGGACCCCTCATGGGTCAGACCCTGCAGGGTATACGCTGCCACTGTAGGGCTCTGAAAGCCCAAACCTCCATCTCTCCGAAACGCTGTCCACCGAACTGGGCTACCTCCCAGGAGGCTGCTGAGTGTCCATGGAGGCCGGACCGGTAGAACGGGTATGAATCTTATCATCTACCAGGTGGTGAAGTTTCAACAATGCATGAAGCAAAGCCGATGGAAGTTAGTGGACTGCAGCCTCCGGTTCTTCCGTCTCTCAGCTGCAGCCTTTCCGTCAATGCCGATAGGCACACTCCTGCCATTCCTCACGGTACGGTCAGATGCTCGCCCAAGTAAAGCATATACTCGGATCCAATTCTTCCTGACGCTTCTCGGAAAATTCTTCCCAAAGAAAGATTTGGCATGGGTCTTCATTTGCCAGCAAAAGGGTCTGGCTGAATATCCACCTCGGTTGCACCGTCAAAGATCGCAGGAAACATCAATGCCCAGGGCCTGCTGCTAAGGGAAAGATGTAACTCCAAGACCTGTCCGATATCTCATACGGGAAGGCACACCCAAAGGACTCAATACGATATCCAAGGGACGACCGTTTGGCAGGTATGGCATATCTCTCTACAGTGGAAGCACCTGGGAAACATACACCCTTTGTTTCCGTGGACGTGTCCCGCCATCTTATCTCCCACACCGATTTTTCCTTCTTGGCGATATAGGATACGAACGGACTGGGAAACGAGCCAACCTCAGTCGGAATTCTCTCTGGTATACCATGGTGTTAATAACGGTTCCTGCACCGTGAGGTACCTTTAAGGAGTGCATTCTCTTACTTCTGGCCTTCTCTCACCGAAGATGGAAAAGTGACTAGCAAACGCTCCTCGGCGGTAAGCTCCTGGTCCTCCCTTAGAGTCACACGACCCACAAGAATATCTCCCGGCACGAACCCTCCGCAACTGGATACGGATAATTCCTCTTTCGTCCAGATTCTTTGCTAGGCGACATCACCCACACCGGAACGTCGGAGTGTAGCCTTTCTTCAGGTCCTCACTTTCTGCATCTCTGGCCTCACACTCATACCTTTCAATATGAACGTGAGGTGTAAACATCGTTTTGGTACCAAACGTTCGAAAGTAAACCGCGTCCTCGTAGAAGTTGTAACCTTTCCCAGGTCATAAATCCGATTAAGCGTTTCCTCAGCAAATCTCGCCGTCCTTTTGTAGCAGGACTGTCTGGTAAACACATCTGCCTTCTACCTCCTTCTGTCATGGGTATTGACAATGGGCTTTGGTTATAACAGTTACTCAGTTACTACGCATAAAACTCATCAGCTTATACTGCGTCAGTTCCTCCGTCCTTATCTCTCTTAATCAAGATTCTTGCAGAGGAAGAAAGAGTAACTTCCACTCGTTCTTCGCCACTACGCAGGCTCCGGAGTCTACCGCCGCCTTTGCTGGACATAACCGGCATCCACCACCGCAGATTCGGTAATCAAAAGTGCGGCACCGTGCCTGACGCTGCATGTTGGATCCCACCAGGGCACGATCGCGTCATCGTTTTGCAGGAAAGGAATCATGGAAGTCGCTACCGAGAATACCATCTTCGGGGATACGTCCATTAAACTCAATACTGGTCTTGGGAAAAGCAGTCTCGATCCCGATATCTCACCGGAAACGCTATCATGCTTTAAAATGTCCTTCCTCGTCCAGAGGCTCATTCGCCTGAGCAACCACGACACTGGTCTCCGTCCCTCAGTCTGCAGCAAGGTAGATACCGCCCGATCAGTAACCACTGACTGGCTGGACTCGGTCTTATTCACCACTAAGTAAGGCGCCCCGATAAAGCCGCACTCATATTAATTCTGCACAAGAAGCCAAGGAGTTAATCAACCGATGTTCGGTCCTCTCAGGGGTCTCGATAGGACACATCTTCCGTAGTGGGTATAGGTGCACGTCTCGGCACCTCGGAAACCTGCACGATTCCCGTCGAAAGACCGCCGGGTCCCAATGCGGAAAGTCTTCTTAAGGGTAAGCTCGGAAAGCGGGTTGTTCTGGTCCATGAACTGAGACAGCTGAGAGGAACTCAGTTACTTTACCGCTGCCGTTACGGGCTTAATATTGATTAAGGATTGAGGAGTAATTTCATCATCAATATCCTGGTGGACATTCCTCTCTCACTCACTCTTTCCATACGGGACAATCCGATACGATACCGGTTCTGGTAAGTTTCCTCCAACGGCAATGAATACGACGATTTCCCAGACGGTCAATATCGTCCACTGTGCCGGATTTCCTTCATCCAGAGATCAGTAACAGTTACGGAAGCAGATCTCTCCTTAGTAATATGTCTTTGGAATCAGGCTGTGGATGTTCTGGCTGAATCCCATCTTCCGCAAGTGCGTCCTCTCCCTGTCCTTCCACGGAAGCTAAAAGCTCTTTAAGGCAGGATAGAACACTAATTCATTGGATGCCGCACTCTCAGGATTGATGCCAGCGAATCCACCCTTAACATCCACCTGCATGGAAGAAAGCACCTTCTCGGTTCCTTGTAGGTCCGTCAATCCAAACAAAGGGAACAGCGCATTCTGAATCTGCTCCACCACCCCGCTAACGGCCGCACTGCCCCAGCCAGCTGTTCTCCGGTCTCCTCGGTGCATAAACAGCCTCAGCCAATACATGCCCCTTGGATTCTGTTCTTAAATGTAATTTCTTGTTGAACCTGTATCGTCCCACCTTGGCTAAACTCATAGCGTCTTTGGGTCACATGGAGTTCAATAGGATTGGCGGGAGATCCACGGAAAGCGCATAGTCTCCTCCTGGTCGAATGTATAACTCCTAAGAGACCCTTCCTGGTAATTTTCAGAAGGATCTTTGTCGATAGAAGCTAAGAGCTTTGGATCTTTCTCCGAATAAATCAAGAATATCCTTGTTGGAACCCATACAAGTGCAGCATGAATAAAGACAGTAACCGGTACCTTTCTGGTCCTGTCTACACGAACGAAGAACATCACTGGCTGGAGTCTTGTTTCTGTACTCAATCCAGGCACCACGATTTGGAAATTACGGTACTGCTGTAAAGCTCCTTACCTACCTTATCATGGTCTCACCCCATAATAAATTCCCGGAGAACGCACCTAACTGAGAAACGATAACCTCTTTCCGCACGTTGATGACGAAGGAGCTGTTCTTCTGTCAGTACAGTTAGTAGTTGGTCACCCATGAAGATTTCAGTGCTCATTGATTTCTTCCTTATCCTCATTAAAGAGGCGAACTTTAGAATCTAAGAGCCATGCATAGGCTGGGCATCTCTTTCCTTACACTCTTTCTATGCTGTACTTTGCCTCTTCCCAGCCAGGTTTGAAGTCCACAAACCCAAGCTAAGATGTCCTGCAAAGTCTCCTGATGGGAGAGATATCATCAAAGGCCTCCTCGCTTCCTCATGCGCAAAACCATCTTACAAGAATCCTGGATTTCTTTAATGAGGGTTTGGCATTTCCAGAACTTCTTTGTGCTCAGAGAGAGTCATTCTTGAGATTCTTTCCCGGTTTGCACCGGATGCATTTTTGCTTTCTTTTTCATCGACCGTTCACCCCTAATATCTCGAGATATATCTCATCTCTTTGCTAAGAATCCACACTTTGTCCCAATTTGCCTTTTAGTATTATAATCAATTCGTTTAAAACAACTCTCGGGAAACTCTCCTTTAATTTATGGATTAGCTGACGATACGTCCACTTTCTTTTCTTTGACATTTTTCTTCCTTTGGACGAAAATAGGCAGAGCTAGTCTACCGGCCAAATACAAAACTTCATACTACCATTCCTCACCTTTTTCTGTCAAGGAGAAATATGGCTCTTTACGCTTTTCAGCGAAACGATTTCAAAAAGAAAAGCTAGGGTTTTATGAGGAAAACCATCTGTTCTGTCTCTCTCTGTTGAGCTGGAACAGGGCAATGCTTCCGCCAACTCGCTACGCTAAGTTGCAGAAAACTTGCCAGTCACTATGAGCCTTGTTTTCGCAAGCGCCGCCAACGGGCCAGATTACCCCTCATTCCAGAACTCTCCTCCAGACGCAAAGCAAATCCTCGTAAAACCCGGCTTTTTCTTATTTTCTACTTTTTATATTCCTACTTCTTTGCTTGTTGCTTCTTCACAGCAAGGTCTTCCGCCTTCTTCTTGTTGGCGAAAAGCCTTTTCTCAAGGTCTCAGGTACCACCCGCCCCTGTACAGACTCTGAGATGAATAGTATCTCGATACTGCAATACTTACCCTTCTTTACAGGAAGTACTCTATAAACATTGGGATCCGCCATAAGGGCCAATACTGGTCCCACCCCTTTGCCTTAACAATGGAAGCTTTGAAAGCGAAGATAGAAGGGAAGCTCCTTCTCCACCTGCTCCGGCAAGTTCTGCCACAAACAGCTGCCTTCACACCCAGCTTCTTCTTATCAATAATCAACATGGAAACTTCCCAGGCTGGCTTCAATCATGGGTTGCTGTGCAGCCTGTTTTTCCGCAAACTGTCTCCCCATAAAATATAGCTATTAATACGGATGGAAAGCAAAATCAAAATTACCAACAAAACGAAATAACAAGCGTTTTGTGGAGCAATTGCTGCGTACCATGAACACCATTTCCAAGTCTACAAAATTATTGTGCTATTTTTGCAAAGAAACGTTTACATTTTACTCCGAATAGGCGTAGAAATTGCAGCGAGAGTTCTGTCTCGCCACCTTTGCCCAAACTGAAAGAGTGTGCAATAGAATGAATTTCCTTTGTCCCTGAGAAGCTCACATTTCGAAAATCCACCCCGCCGTATCAAATTCCAGGCAAATGCTCACCTTGGTTTCATAGTCCACTTTCCAACGGACGCTCTTCATAGAGAAGTTTCCTCTCCTTCCAATTTCGTATATAATTTCAGACGACCCGTCGGATATAATCATATGCCATGTGCATCCTCTTTCGAAAATAACTGAGAAGAAACTGTTTCTCCCCTTTGCATCAGTACACCGGAATGCTCCAGTACGAAGCTGTCCAAGTCCCCGTCATATTTTTGCCCTGGTATGCCATAGTCATTTTTGACCTCATCTTAATCTCTTACCTCAGTCACAGCTTTTTCATAACTTTTCTTTACGACAATAAAGACAATATAATAGGGACCCTGCGTGCATAACAGGCCCTAGGAGAATGGAAATCAACATTTTAAAAATCAAATTGATTGTGTACTTGTATTAGCACAATCTTGCAAAAAGTTTAAAGTCCACGGAAATAATTATTTATGAAATTCTTAAGGTCTATGAAAAAGCACTCTCTAGAAGTTTCTCTACCAGCTCTTCTATGGAATATCCCTTTTCTTAAAAAGCATGGGATACATGGAAATAGAAGTGAAGCTCGGCATAGTATTGATTTTCATTAAAAATCACCTCTTCCCCGGACAAGAAGAAATCCACCTGAGAGAGAGAAGCCGTCCACCGCTAAGAAGACTGTCTCAGCCGCCTTTTCTGATTTTCTTCAATCTCCCCGGAGATATCGGATGGAGTTCCGTCTTTGGAATCCGGATTATTATATTTGGCGTCATAATCGTAGAACTCTGCTGCTGCAAGAATTTCTCCCACAGAGGAGTTTCTTACCTGCCCTTCTTTTTCCGGAGAAATACTGCACATTCTCAGTTCTCTTCCTGTAATGCTTTCTTCCACCAAGACTCTTCTATCCACCGAAAGGGCATTTTCCACCGCCTTCTTTTAAGGCCTCTCTATCCTTGCTCTCACTTTACGCCGCAGGAAGAGCCTGCATTGGAAGGCTTTTTACAAACACCGGATAGGAAAAGAGCAGCTTCCACCTTGGAAATAATCTTCTCTGATTTTCCACTGTTTCGCACAAAAGGAGATATACTTAGCCTGTCGAACGCCAATCTTTGCCAAAAGGCTTTTCCACCGCCATCTTAGTATAAACCTTATCCATAGAAATCGTAGAGGAAAGCACACTGCAGCCCACATAGAATTCTGGCAACTCCAAAAGTCCTGAATGGTTCCTGTCTCTCCATCCTTGCCATGAAGCACCGGAAAGACTACATCAATCCAAGTGACTTTCTCCGTTTTTCCCCAGAAAAGCATCGAGAAAGCTTTTGCGTCCGAAGAATCATGGCTCTCTGCACTTTCCTTCCAGCTCTCCGTCTTCACAGTTTCTTCTTTCTCCACCGGAATCCATTCCCGGATTTCTCGTAATACCGATACAAAGCACCTTGTACTTTTCTTGATTTACCGCCCTCTTAATCGTGAGCACAGAGCGACAAGAAACCTCATGCTCTGTAGACTGTCCCCCAAAAAGTAAAACCAGGGTCTTCCTCATCATTTTCCTTCTTTCTATTTTTGTAAAACATCTTATTCTTCCCAAACAGGAGAATAAGTATTTTGAAAGCTTAAAACAAAATCTGCTCTTCTCTCGATCAAAGCCTTAGTTGGAAGCCTTCTCAATCTGAACGATAGCTGTCTTCTGCATCGGAATACGACAATTCTTGTTTCCGCCGAACTCTACGATTACCGTATCCTCGGTAAGGTCACTGATGACACCGTAAAATCCCGAACTGGTAAGAACCGTATCTCCCACAGCAAGGGAGCTCATCAAATCCTGCAGTTTTTTCTTTTCCTGCTGCTGAGGACGAACACCCAAAAAATAGAACATGGCAATAATCACTACCGCATAAATAATCCAACCTACTGCTCCCAATCCTGCCATAATGTATCTCCTTTTCTTCTGTCAAATCTTCTCCCTTAGGAGTTTTGTATTTTTAGTTTATATAAAGCTTCCGTCTTCCAGCTTTCCCAACGGTTTTCCCGAATGGCGTTACGCATTTCCACCATCAGGCGATTGTAATAGGAAAAGATTATGTAAAACGCAAAAGCCGCATTCTAGCATTTCCTTCGCTTTAAAAGATGACGGATATACGCTCTGGAATAACCGCCGGTATACGTTCCGTCCTCTTTTCGAATCCCTTTGCAAGCCGGGCAATCACAGCCCTCTTCAATGGGACGCATATCCTTTTCATAAGCCAGGTTCCAAAGATTCAGCTTTCCGGTGGCATGATACACATGACCATGTCTTCCGTTTCTGCTGGGGAACACACAATCGAAAAAGTCAATTCCCCGATCCACAGCCTGAATCATATTTTCCGGAGTTCCTACCCCATAAGGTAAGTAGGCTTATGCCGGGGCAAATGAGGAACCACCGCATCCAAAAATCCGCACATATCCTCATGGCTTTCTCCCACGGCCAGACTGCCAACTGCATAGCCTTCCAAATCCAACTCCGTAATACGCTTGGCATGGTCGATACGAATATCTTCCAAAACCCTCCCTGATTAATCCCAAAGAGAATCTGCTTAGGATTCAGGGTATCTTCCAGGCTGTTCAAAACGATCCATCTCCGCCTGACAACGAAGAAGCCAACGGTGGTTCTCTCCACGGAAGGAAGAATATAATCCTGCCCGCCAAGGCCGGCGGACACTGCGTCAAAGGCCACGCAATGGTAGAGCCCAAGTTGGACTGAATCTGCATGGATTCCTCCGGTCCCATGAAAATCCTTCTTCCATCTATATGGGAGCGAATTCCACCCTTCTTCCTGAATTTTTCTTCCGGTTTTGGCCAGACTGTAAACCTGAAAACCGCCGGAATCGGTAAGGATAGGTTTGTCCCAATTCATCATCCTGTGAAGCTCTCCCAGCTCCCGGATAACCTTGTCTCCGGTTCGCACATGGAGATGATAGGTATTGGACAACTCCACCTGTGTATGCACCAGACGAAGATCATCCGTGGATACTCCCACGCCCTTGATGGCTGCCACAGTACCCACATTCATAAAGACCGGGGTTTCTATCACACCATGGACGGTTTCCATAGGGCAGACTTGGCTCTTCCGCACTGCCCTTTGATTTTCATATTTTCACCTTGGCAGCTGCCATAGTCACCCCTTTTCCTTTACTATTTCTTGCTAAGCTGTTCTTCTTTTCTCTTGAAAGAATGCACAAAATCAAACCAAAGCGGTCCTGTGATACATACGGAAGACCATGCACCTGCCACAATACCCACCATCAAGGGCCGAGTGGAAATCTCTAATGGAGCTTACTCCGAAGATGTAAAGCACAAATACGGAAATAAAAGGTAGTCAGTGAGGTGTTGATTGAACGGGTTACCAGTACTGAAATCGCCTCATTTACCACATATTCCAATCCTTCTTCTTAAGCTACGTTATGTAAATTCTCACGGATACTGGTCAAAAGATAACGATGGTAGCGTTAATGGAATATCCTACGATGGTTAAGATGCAGGCAATACAGTTTGAGCCCACCGCCCAGCGAAATACCGCATAAAAAGTAACGGTAATCAATACGTCATGAGCCATGACACATGGAAGCGGATGCAAACTTAATGTCTCTGAATCGAATCCAGATATAAATCAACATACATGAAGATAGCAATCAGCAAAGCCCAAACTGCATCCTTCTTCATTTCTGTGGAAAACGCACCGGAAATGTTCTCTGCAACAATCTTATCCTCGAAATGAGAACTTTTCTTGAAGACTGTCATACAGCTTGGTTCTTTCCTCCGTGGTCATGGTTCTGGTCTTAATAACCTCATTGGTTCCTGCAACCTTAGCAGCCTGGGTAAAGCTTATTCTTGCAGTAGCCAGCGGTAAACAGAGGAATCACCTCACTATCTATCTCCTTCATGGACATATCCTTATCGAAGGTAATTGTAGTGGAGGAACCTCCTATAAAGTCCAGGTCATAGTTAAAGATATCTCCGTATTTTTCTTATTCACTTTGCCAGGAAAATGAATCCCACAATAATTACTAAGAAGAAATGCTGTAGGCAATTCTTCTGAAACCAATAAAAGTTGATTACCTTGGTTTCCTTCTTAATACCGTAGAGCTTGGGGTTTGTCGCTCCCAAAGCGAAAAAGCAGTTAATAATCCTCTGGTTACAAAAAGTGCAGTAATCAGAGAATGATAATACTGATGGCAAGGTGGTTGCAAAGCCCTTTTACGGTTCCTGAACCACGGATATACAGTACTCGCTGCCGCAATCAAAGTAGTAATGTTACCGTCCAAAATTGCAGACAAGGCCTTTTCAAACTCCTGACTTAACTGTCGTTTTATCTACGGAATTTCCGCAACGATTTCTTCCTTTAATTCGTGAAGATAATAACGTTGGCGTCCACCGCCATACTCGATGGATAGAATAATCCGGCAATACCCGGCAAAGTCAGGGTAACTTCAAAGGCCTGCATCAGCACTCATTTCCAGCCCCACATACATGAAAAGAGCCAGAGATGCCGCAAGACCGGGGATACGATAAACACAAAGCATGAAAAAGCATAACCAATGCAATACCGATAGCGCAGCCTTCTAAAGAGGTGGAAATCGCTTCCGCACCCAGAGGTAGCACTGATTACATTGGACCGAAGCTCTGTCAGGCTAACCGGCAAAAGCACTGATACGAATGGTCGAAGCAATCTTCTGCGCCTGCTCAGCTTTCGATGGGACTGATGCTGGCCTGTCCGCCGGTAATCGCTTCTTTAACATTTGAGAAGAAATGACTTCATTGTTATAGATAATGGAGATACGCTTTCCCACATTGTTCTTGGTGGCTTCCGCAAATCCTTTTGCTCGCACCTGCCTCTGTGAAATGCAACTCAATCACATATTCACGATTGTTGTTCTGCTGGTCATTCCCGCAGTAGCTGTTTTACATCGTCACCGGTAAGAAGAACATTGCCATCCTCATCCGCAACTGCAGGGTACCTGGCTCTCCAAGCTCCGCCAAAATTTCATTGGCATCGGTAGCTCCGGGAATATCAATATTGATACGATTCTTTCCTTCCTGATATACCTGCGCCTCTGTGGAATAGCCTGAGCCTTCATTTCAGTTTATACACTGTGTCACTCATCTGCTCGGCGGTAGGATTCTCTTCCACGGTTTGGTAGGTAATGGACACACCACCGTTCAGGTCCAATCCTCAGCTTTAATGTTTTTGCGTTCAGGTATCCGCAAAACACAAAAAGCTATGGTCAGCAGGAGGATCTTATAAGCCGTAGCACTGCATTTTGATTTCTTTGTTCATCTTCTACTTCCTTTACAATCCGAATTTGGTGAAACGCTTTTCTCCTCCCGGAAAAGGAAAAATGTTTCACCAGATTTCGCCCTTATCCCTGTTTTCTCCGAAGTTTTCCGGTTACTCCCATCACTCGGGCATATACCGATTTATATTATCATAGGCTCACCCTGCTCGCAAGAAAAAGGCACCTTTCCTGGACATGATCAAAAATATCCCCAAGGGCCTTCTTAGCCAAGGGACTTTTTCGATTCTTTTCCGTTACTTTTTACTCTTCCACTTCACCGATGCTGACGTGGTTTTCAAACCTGTTTTGGTACTTTCTGGTATCCAGCCCAGGCATAAGCTCTGTGGTAATAATCTTTACCATCTCTTCAAACTTTACAACCTCCTTGCTGAAACGCTTCTTACAACGAGCTTCTAGCAGTCTTTACATAACTGTAGGAAACATTGTAATAATCCCAAAACTTCTTCGTGGGACGAAGGTGGAACTCTCTCGATCATTTTCATCCTGAATTTTCTCGATGTAGCTCCTTCTGCACTAAGGCGTTCACCTTTATAGGCGGCATTAGGAGCGGAAATTCCCATCATAATGGCAAATTCCTGCACCGTCTGGCCTCCCAGAGCCTTGATACATTCAATGCTATAGCTTTCACAGTGGTCAGGACTGGCCTCTTCTCGAATTTCGCAAACACCTGCATGTAAAAATAAATTGAAACTTGTTGTACAACCCAATAATCGATTCACTAAACATAGCATTCTCTCTTCTTGAAATAAGTAGACTGTGACTTGTTAAACTTTAAATAGAAAAATCTTGCATTTGCCTATAGGGTATATGAATTTTTCTATAAAAATTTTCAAAAACTTATTAATAAAATGATTTTTATATAAGGGGTTTTAATGGTTCTCTCGAACTCCGAAGATCGTAAGGGCATATTACTCGACGTGATTTTCCTGGCACAGCCTCTCTTCGGGCACGCTCTCGCCAACTTCCTGCCTTCGTAGCAGCACTCAACTCAAGCTTCCGCCCTGCTCGCTTTCAGTAAGTACTGACGGGCTCAGATTGCCCTCATCGGAAGCCTGTACCCCAGAAATGCTGTTCGACAATATAATTCCATCCCTTGTCAGTCCCAGAAGTTCAGAACGAGTAACATTAAAAACAGGTAAATAAAATCTATTCTCATCTAATATGTGAAATTTATAGAATAATTCGAGGATAAGAGCCTCTTTGTTCTTTCTGCCAGTGACGCAAAAAGTGCTCCAAGTTTCTCGTTTCCTTTCTTCTTTCGGCACGACTTCAAAGCAGCGCTCAGATCCCTAGAAAATTCACTTCCTTCGCTTTATGTACTACGGAAAAGAATGCTTCAAAGATAGTCCGGGGTTTTCGGCGTGCCGGGCTGAAAAGCGTAATCTGAGCCCCGGCACTTCGCTGAAAGCGAGCAGGGCGAAGCTTGAGCTTAGTACCCTGGTAGGCGAAGGTGGATGAGCGTGCCCCGCTTTCAGCCGGCGCTGCAGGAAAACCATTGCAACTATTGTTGCGTCTTCTTCTCAATGGTACATAAAGCCCTACTGCACTGCGAAAGTCAGCTCCGCCTTCACCACTGTCTTGCCATCCACCTTGGCTTCCGCCTTCCTATTCCTACAGGGCCCTTCGATTCACAACTCGACAACTAAGCTCCAGCACGTCTCCGGGACGAACCTGCTTCTTGAACTTACAATTCTTGATTCCCCAAAAGAGCAATCTTTCCTTTATTTTCCGGAAGAGCCAAAAGAGCCACCGCTCCGGTCTGGGCCAGAGCTTCCACAATCAAAACCCCCGGCATTACCGGATAAGAAGGAAAATGTCCCTGAAAGAAGGGTTCGTTGATGGTAACGCATTTCTTTGCCACCGCAAATTCTCCCGCTTCGTAGTCTTGAATTTCGTCAATCAGCAAAAAAGGATAACGGTGGGGAATAATGGCTTTGATTTCTTCAATGTTTAACTTAGGCATATTGACCTCCTCTAAAAAAATTCCACCGGCAGTTTCCCCGCCGATGGAGTAGGTGTTGAAGATGGAACTGATAAACAATCTTGGCTTTTTCTGCTGTATAGCTTTGAATTCGGGCACGCTCCCGCTAACTTCGCCCTGCAACAGTACTAAGCTTCAAGCTTCGCTACACTCGCTTTCAGCAAGTACCGGCGGGCTCAGATTGCCCGTATTCAAAGCTATACAGCCGAAAGCCACTTTGAGTTATTTTAGCAGTTCCATCTTTCACTATTGGCTTACTGTATTGTAGGGAAACTACTCTGCTTTTCCGAAAACCAGAGTGGCATTATGACCTCCAAAACCTAAGGAATTGGAAAGACTATAATGCAGCTCCTGCTTTCTTCCCTGATTAGGTACATAGTCCAGATCCAGCTCCTCATCCTTCCACCTGATAATTCATGGTGGCAGGTACAAAGCTATCCTTCAAAAGCAAGCACGGAGAAGATGGCCTCACTGCTCCTGCGCCGCCCAAAAAGATGTCCTGTCATGGACTTGGTGGAGGATACATGATGGAATATGCTCTTTCTCCAAAAACCGTCTTGATGGCGGTACGGTTTCACCCTTTATCATTTAAATTGGTGGAGGTGCTGTGGGCATTGATGTAATCAATCTTTTTCAGGAGCAAGATTGGCATCCTTTTTAAACGCCAAGCTTCATGCAATCCGCTCCTCCTCTCCGTTTGGGGTAGGAGGTAATATGGAAGGCATCACAGTTGGCACCGTAGCCCAGCACTTCTCCGTAAATCTTTGCTCCTCTCTCTTAGAGCGTGCTCTCTTTCTTCCAGCACCAAAATACCGGCACCCTCTCCCATCACGAAGCCGGAACGTTCCTCATCGAAGGGAATGGATCCTCTGCTCACTTCACTGGCGCTGAGAAAGAGCCTTCATACTGGAAAATCCGCCGATTCCTCAGTTCAGAAATGGTGGCTTCAGTTCCTCCGCAAAACCATAGCGGTTTCTGTAACCGTCTCTGATTCTATGGAAGGCATCTCCGATGGCATTGGAGCCGCCTGCACAGGCAGTTACCGGGCAAATGCACATTCCTTTAAATGATGGCGAATGGCACTCTGCCGCCGCCATATTGGAAATAGACATAGGGATAAAGAAGGGATTTACACGCTCAAAGCCCTTGGAAGCGCCACGAGTATGCCCTGCTTCAATGGTTTGCAGGCCGCCGATTCCGCTGGAAACAATACAGCCGATTTCTTCCTCGGGAAGAGTTCCTACGATACCGCTATCCTTTACCGCCCTTCTGCTGCCCACATGGCAAACTGGGTGAAGTGACATATGCTTTAAATCTCTTTTATCAAAAACGGTCTCCGGATGAAAATCCTTTACTTCTCCGGCTAAGTGAATGCTGAAGTCTTCTGCTGAAAGGCGGTAATGGGGCCAATGCTCACCTTTCCCTCCTGAATTCCTGCCAGCTTTCAGCAACGGAATTTCCGGTGGGGTTCACTGTTCCTAATCCGGTAATTACAACGCGTCTTCTCTCTCCATAGTATTCTTTTTCTCCATTTCCAATCAAGATTGCACCTGTTTTTACAAACTCTATTGTCGCTCTACATTGCCACTCTATAGTTTCTTTTTCATATCGTAACTTTATATAGCTTCATCTCTATATTTTCGTACTACATTCCCATTCCGCCATCTACCAAGAGGGTTTCTCCTGTAATATAGCGAGATTCTTTTTGGCAAAAAGCTACCGCATTTGCCACATCTTCTCCTGTTCCGAAAGCCTTCATAGGAATGTTCCGTAACATTTCTTCCTTCACCTGCCTCCGGCAGTCCTGCAGTCATTTTCGTATCAATAAAGCCGGGACAAACCACATTTACTCGTTACATTTCTTCCTGCCAGCTCCTGGGCCAGACACTTGGACATGCCGATCAGTCCTGCCTTGAAGCCGCATAATTGTTCTGTCCCACATTTCCGTGAACCCCACAATGCTGGAAATCTGAATAATCCTGCCATAACGCTTTTTCATCATCAGCTTCCCTACGGCTTTGGAAAATAAGAAGGCTCCCCTGAAGGTTTGCATCCAGTACTTCATCAAAGTCTTCCGAAGACATTTTTCAGAAAAAGATTGTCTCTTGTGATACCGGCATTGTTCACTAAAAACCTCAATTTCGGAAAAAACGGGCAACAGCCTCCGCCACAATTCTTTTCCCACATCCTCTTCCTTCTTAATATCACCCTGGCAAAGGAGGGTTTCCACGGAAGGATAAGCCTTATGAATTTCTTCCTCTACAGCCCTGGCTGCCGCTTCATTTCCGGGCGTAGTGGAGCACCACATTTCTTCCCTCTGCAGCCATTTTCAAAGCAATCGCACCACCGATGCCTCCACTGGCACCTGTAACCAGACAAGTCTCTCTTTCCGCCATCTTCTGTCCTTTCTATCCATTGCGCTCTTGTACGTTCAAAGGATAGTCCTTTCTATTGTTCCCTCTTTACGCTTGTTGAAAGGCTATCCCTTTTTCTTTGCTTTTCCAGCCGGAATCTACGCTTTTACTCTCTAAAAATGCTCCAGCTCTTCTTTATTTTCCAAGCTTACCACTTTCGAAATCTTCGATACCCATATCCTTGGCAGTCTTCTTTAAGAAACCGGAAAATGGTCTTTCCCGGGCCGATTTCTACAAAAGTTTCTCACCCCAAGCTCCAGAAGTCTTCTAAGATCCTCTCCATACGCACCGGCTTTTTGTACCTGTTCCACCAAAAGCTCAGGAACGCTTTGGATCTCCTTCCTGTCTTTCTCTTCCCAAGAGTTATGAAGCACAGGCAAGTTCCCTCTCGGAAGCTAATATCTTTAAAATACTCCCAGTGCTTCTCCCGCACTTTTTCATAAAAAGAGGTATGGAAAGGGCCGGAAACCTTTAAAGGAATGGCCTTTTTTGCACCTGCCTCCAAAGCCAGTTTGGAAGCCTCTTCCACAGCCTTCTTTTCTCCGCCGATAACGATTTGTCCTGGCAGTTTAGGGTTACAAAGGCTCACAGCGCCCCTACTTCCTTACAAACCTTTGTCCAAAGCTTCCTCAGACATCCCAAGGATTGCCGCCATGGAGGATTCAATTCCTTGAGGCTTCTTCCATTTTCTTACCACGGAAAGGCTACCATTTCACCGCTGTCTTTGGGAAAAACGGAAGCTGCCTCCAGAGCGGAGTATTCTCCAAGGGAAAGGCCCAGCGCATAGTCCGGCTTGATTCCATTTTCCCGTAAAACCGCTGTCATACCGCAGGCAAATGCCACAAGAGCCGGCTGGGTATATCGGGTTTCATTGATTTTTCCTTCCGGATCCTCAAAGGAGAGCGTCTTTACATCAAAGTCCAGCTCCGCCTCGTCATAGGCCTTTCGAAAGGCGGGGAAAGGCTTCTATAAGTCCTTTCCCATTCCCTTAACCTGACTTCCCTGTCCTGCATATAAAAATGCTGTCTTCATCTTTCCTCCTTATGAAATCCCGGGAATTCCCCTGCAAATATCCGCTAAAAATCTCCGCCACCGGACGAATCTTTGTGACCTGTCCGCAGGTCTGTCCTGCCATGAGGGGATCCGGTTTTGTATCTCGTCAAAAACTGCCCTCTGCGAAGGAGCCAAGAGTAAACTTTCCAGTTCCATCTTATCCGCTCCCGCCTTTTCCTGACTTAGGTATTCCCTACTCATCTGATTCTTTAAAACTCGTACAGGTACACCGGGCAATTCTTCCGGTTACGATGGTGTCGGGAGCCGGAGGCCTTCAGTACCGCCTCCTTATAATTTTTCATGGATGGGGCATTCCTCCGCCGCCAAAAAGAGCGGTACCAATCTCGGGCGCCGCAGGCTCCTAAGGTAAGCACTGCCTGCATTTGCCGATTATCCGCAACACCTCCTGCTGCAATCACCGGAATGGAAACCGCATCCACCGTCTGAGGTACCAAGGTCATGGTAGTCATTTCCTCCGATATGACCTCCGGACTCACAGCCTCCGCAATTACCGCATCCGGCTCCAAGCTTTTCCAGTCTTTTTCGCCAAGATGGGAGCCGGCACCACAGGAATCACCTTGATTCCTGCTGCCTTAAAGGCTTCCATGTAAATGCCGGGATTGCCGCCCGGTGGTTACCACAGGCACCTTTTCCTCAATGCAGATTTCCACCATCTTATCGGTTTCCGGATTCATCAGCATAAGATTCACCCCAAAGGGCTTGTCGGTCTCTTTCCCGAAGGATATGGATTTCTTACGAAGACCCTCTGCCTCTCGAATGCCTCCTGTTCCAATCTAAGCCCAGGGCTCCCTGCGTCGGAACAAAGCTGCTGCAAAGGCCCTGTGGCAATATTGGCCCATTCCTCCTGAATAATGGGGTAACGAATTCCTAACATCTCCTGTAATCCGGTCATAATCTCTCCTTAATTTCCTTTGTACTTTCTCTACGCTTTTTCGTACTGAATTTTGCTGGAGGCATAGGTCGTCCCGAGCCGAAGCTCCACCAAAACCAGCTTATCTCCGGAATGTAAAAGTCCCTTTTTCCTGCATATCCTTTAAAGCCATGGGATGGAGGCCTGGAGTATTTCCGAAATACTCCATATTTTCAAAAACTTCTAGGATCCCACCTTCATGTGTCGTACCACATTTCGAATGATTCTGAATTGGCCTGGTGGCAAACCACATGCTGCACAGTTTCCAAGCTGTCTCCGGTCTTTTCCAAGACCTTCTCAATGCAATGAGGAACGATGTCAATGGCAAAGAGGAAAACTCCTTTTCCGTCCATTACCAGGTGATCCAGCTTTTCATGCTTTCCGGCACTGACTCCCTCGCCCAACTTTTCCGGATTCTCCGTGCCATCCTCATAGAAGCCGTCAAGGCTCCGTGTAAATGCTGGGAGCCATAATGGAATAATCTCCCTTAGAGCCCAGGTAGGAAGCGTAGAGAGTCTTGGCATCTCTTTACTACAGCAGCTCCTGCTCCGTCTCCGAAAATGACGGAGGTGGTTCTATCCTCTATTTTCAGTAGTCGGAAAGCTGTTCCGTTCCCACCACCAGGGCATAGTCCCTTATTGGTGGAAAGTAAAAGCCCCTGCACACCTCCAGCCCGTAAACAAAACCGCTGCAGGCCGCATTCAAATCCAATACGGGAACATCTTCTTTCGTGCCCAATTCCCTTGCCACGATGGCCGCAAGGCTCGGGGTAGAGAAATCCGGAGACATGGTAGCCACCACAATCACTCCGATGTCCTCTCCCTTTAGTCCCGCATCCGCTACAGCCTCCTTAGCCGCTTTAACCGCTAAAGTTCCCTGCACTCTCATCCTTTTCACAAAAACGTCTTTCATGAATGCCTGTTCTGGGATCCATTCATCACTGGTATCTACCAGCTTTGCCAGGTCATCATTGTGTACCCTCTTGCTTGGGATAGCTCGATCCAAGGCCAAGTATCTTTAGTCCTTCCATCATTCCTCTTTTTCCTAAATGTTTCTGAACTTAGAGAGTCTGTCCTTACGGATTTCATGACGACTCATACCATCGTAGTATGCTAAAGTCTTCTCCAAGACTTGATCCAATGCCTTGTAAAGACTTTCCGGGTCATCCTGGGCACCTCCCAAGGACCTGGCACAACCTCATCCGCCACATTGGCTTCCTTTAAACTTTGCGGTAAGCTTCATTACCTTTTGCTGCTTCAGCCGCATCGGGAGCTGTCCTTCCATAAATGGTCGCAAAGCCCTCCGGACTTAAAACGGAGTAAATGGCATTTTCCAGCATCAAAATCTTATTAGCTAGCACAGATTCCCAGCACCGCCGGAGCTTCCTTCTCCCGTAACCACCGCAATCACCGGCACATGGAGAAACTCATAAAGGCAAGGTTTTTTTCGCAATAGCCTCCCCTGTCCGTGCTGCTCCGCCTCCAGACCCGGATAAGCTCCCGAGTGTCTACAGAAGGTAATAATCGGTCTGTCAAACTTCTCCGCCTGCTCCATAAGTCTTTTTGCCTTTACGATAGCCTTCCGGGACAGGTCATTCCGAAGTTGCAGGGAAAGATTTTTCTTCCACCGTTCTTCCCTTTCTGAGACCCAATACCGTTACCGGACGTCCGTGAAAAACGAGCAATTCCTCCGTATATAGAGCGGTCCTCATCATAAAGATGGTCTCCCTTTTTGCTCGAAAAAGTCTGTAAAAAGGGGCGGAAACGAAGTCCTCCACATGGGGAGCGGCGAGGGTGTCTTGCCAAGAATACCCTGATCTCCCGGCTCCAAATCCTTACAGCTGTCTAAAAGCTTCTTCTTTTCCTCTTGTAAAACTTTGATTTCCTCGGTTTTTTCTTCTTCCGCAAGAAGAGCCTGAATTTTCTCTTCTAAGGCGTCTGTTTTTTCCAATACTTCCTTAATCATCTATATTCCTCCTTGATTCCCTGATTCCGACAATGTCATTTTCAATCCCTGGTTTTTCCGGCATGAAGGATTTTCCATCCTACTTTTTGTCCCTTTTGAACTTTTTCAGCCGGCCTCTTCCATACTGAGGCTTCCCTGTTCCTGCAGTAGGGAAAATTTGTCCATAAACTGTCTTAAGCCTTCTGATGTAATTTCAAAAGCTGAATCAAGGTTTCTCTCATATCTTTTCTCCACAATCTTGTCTACGAAGCCGTGGCTTTCCAGATATTCACTCTTCTGGAATCCCTTGGGGAGCTTACTGTTAATGGTCTGCTCAATAACTCTGGGGCCGGCAAAACCGATGAGAGCTCCCGGCTCTGCCAGGGTAATATCTCCTAAATGTGGCAAAGCTTGCAGTTACCCTCCTGTGGTGGGGTGAGTTAAATAGCTGATAAAAAGTCCCCCGTGCTCGGAAAAGCTCCACTGCCGCAGAGGTCTTTGCCATTTGCATAAGGCTGTAGATTCCCTCCCTGCATTCTGGCTCCTCCTGAAGTGGAAAAGATAATCAAGGCATTTTTCCTTATCCGCCACTTCGATTCCTCTGGTTACCTTTTTCTCCCACGGCCTGAGACATGGAACCCATGAAGAAACGGCTGTCCAGCACCAATACCACCACAGGAATTCCTCCGATTTTTCCCTTGGAAGAAAACCACCGCCTCCTTCAGGCCGGTCGCCTGGCTTTCCGCCTTCTCTATACTCCGGGAAGTCCAAAGGATCCTTTTACTGCCATATCCTGATCCAGCTCCTGAAAGGTTCCTGGATCATAAAGCATTTTTCAAGCGATAATAGGCCTGATAGGACTGTAAGAACCGCAATGAGGGCAAATATAGTAATTTTCTTCCCAACGGGAATGAAGTGCTCTTCTTCCGCATTTTTCACAGCTGATAAAGGTTGCAGGCACCTTTAATGGGGCAGCTCCGCTCATGGTATCTTTATTGGCTTTTTGCCGTAAGTCCCTGTCTTTCACCAGCTCTACCAGACTTTGAATGGGTGATTTTCATATTTCCTCCTATGGTTCTTGACCTTTCCTTTAGAAACAATTCTTCTCTTGAGAAAAGCGTCCCTATGACGCCTGTTTTTTTCTGTCTTTCTATCTTGATTAATTTACGCCTTTGCGTTATTTGCATAGTCTAAAATATCTTTTTACGGTATGCATCTTTCCGATTTCTCCATCAGGGAATGGAAACGCCCAGCTCATCCTCTAAAGCCATGTGCAGCTCCACTAAGGAAAGAGAATCCACCTCTAAGTCCTTCTGCATATCTGCCTCTAAAGTAACCTTATCCTCATCACATGCCAGTATTCATAATGATTTCCTTTAATCTCTCGAATTCCATACTGAACTCCTTTCGCCTTTTTACTATTATTTTAATTAAATTTTTCGAAAGCAATATAACTGTAAATCATAAAATTGTCAACAGAATATAAGGGATATAGTTTAGAAATATGCAAGAAGTGGTTTTGAAAACCACTTCTGCCGGGGAAAAGGAGAAGTGGAAGAGCAGAAAATAGGGAGCTGTGTTTTCCAGAGCTCTTCTCCTATAGAAAGGCCCGGACGAAAATGCATTCTCGTCCGGACCTCTTTTTTATAGGAGATACGCTGACCCTGCCGAAGGGCAGGTAAGCTATTTTTGTAATTTTATCTCTTTCCTTCCTTACTTCTTCAGAAAGGAAAGTCTTTTCTCATGCTTTGTTTTGCCTCTTAGGCTTTTAACTCTGCTTCTGTTCTGACTTGTCTTAATCCATAGCAAAAATACCAAATAATAACACACACCAATCCCCAAGGGGAACCATGGTGTCTTTAAAAAATCCTGCCAAAAATATAACTAATCGAGGATACCCCGCCACCAAAAAGGGCGTAGGGTAACTGGGTTTGCACATGGTTGATATGAACGCTTTGGGCTCCGGCAGAGCTCATAATGGTGGTATCGGATATGGGAGAACAGTGGTCTCCGCAAACCGCTCCCGCCATGCAGGCGGACATGGAAAGAATCATCATGTTGGTATCCACATCCTGGAAAATGGCCACCACAATCGGAATCAAAATTCCAAAGGTTCCCCAAGAGGTTCCTGTAGCAAAAGCAAGGCCAATGGCAATCAGGAAAATAAATACCGGCAGGAAGGAAAGGGCAGAGCCTGCACTGCTCTTTACCATCACTGCCACAAATTCCTTCGCTCCCAAGCTATCCGTCATAGCCTTCAAAGACCAGTGCAAAGGTTAAAATCAAGATAGCCGGCACCATCTGCTTTAAAGCTCTCCGGCAGGCAGTCCATTCCTTCATTAAAGGAAAGGGCGTTTCTGCCAAAGTAATAAAACAAGGTCACTACCAAGGCGCCAAAAGACCCCAGCACCAACCCTGTAGAAGCATCTGATTTGGAAAATGCCGTCACAAAGTCCGCACCGGTAAAAAATCCTCCGGAATAAATCATTCCCACAACACAGAAAAACAATCAACGAGAAAAATCGGCACCAGCATATCCAGGATATGTCCTTTTCTTCCCTCTTCCTCGGTGGCTTCCCCATGGGACGCTCTGCTGTAGTAAACAGGTCATTCCCTCTCTACCGCATTTTCCTCATGAAGCTTCATGGGACCAAAATCCACGTTCAGCAAAAACCAAAAATCAGCATACAAAGGGATAGAAGGGCGTAGAAATTATAAGGAATGGTCTTCACAAAAGAGCTTCATTCCATTTTCCCTTCTACGAAGCCGGAAACCGCTGCCGCCCAAGAGGAAATCGGCGCAATGATACATACCGGCGCCGCCGTAGTATCAATGAGATACGCCAGCTTTGCCCTGCTGATTTTGTGCTGATCCGTTACCGGGCGCATTACAGAGCCCACGGTCAAGCAATTAAAGTAATCGTCAATAAAAATCAGGCAGCCTAAGGCAATGGTAGCCAGCATAGAACCCTTTCTGCTTCGGATATGCTTCTTCGTCCAATCTCCAAAGGCTTTGGAACCGCCGGTTTTGTTCATCAGCTGTACCATCATGCCTAAAATCACCAAAAAGCAAAGGATTCCCACATTCCAGGCGTCGGAAAGCACATGGATAATGCCGTCCACAAACACATGATTCAGAGTCCCCTCCAAGTTATAGCCGGAATATAAAAGAGCACCGGATAAAATTCCTAAGAACAGGGAACTGTAAACCTCCTTGGTAATTAAAGCCAAGGCAATGGCAATCACCGGTGGCACCAAAGACCAGAGGGAATTCTGCACCGACTCCTTATCGGTCAAAAAAGCCGCTGCCACCAAAAACAAAAGTACAATACAGATGGAAGTCAGCGAAACAATACGGTTACTCTTTTTCCTTCATTCTTTTCTTTTCCCTTCTTTATAAAACAAAACAGGAATACTTTTCACAAAAATCAGTTACTTCTTGCAAGTATTCCCTGATGCTTTATCCGAGGGAGCCTGTTACTTTATCTACGCGTGAAATTCAGCTTATTATGGGGATATTGAAATAAGAAAACACATCGTACAGGGAAAAAGCAGAATGAATAAGCCTAAAATCACCAACAATACGGTTAATAGCTTATGTTTCATCACAAAATCATATTCTCCGAGGGGCGGACAAACTTGTCTTTGTAAATATTTTGACGAATATAGAAAAAACAAACAGTCCGTAAGCTAAGCAAACATAAAAAATATCCATAGGCGTGAAATTAATAGAGCTTAAAGCTGATGTTGCAACTTGTTTTTGCTTAACATAAAATTGCTCCTTCCAAATATCAAATTATCACGATTTCAGTCTATCATAAAATTCAATCAGTTTAAATATATGATAGGGGATTTTAGAATAAAAAATGCCATAGAAATTGACCTCCCCCCTCCTTAGCGGACAACTATATGGAGGGATAGTTCAAAATCTATAGCACTTAAAATACAGGTGAAATCCTATTTTAGATGAATTTAGCCATTTTCAAAAATTATGGATTTAAGCTACTAATTCTATACCATGTAGGTTTGGAAAAGGGGTAGTCTGAGCCCTTCAGTACTTACTGAAAGCGAGCAAAGCGACGCTTGAAGTTAGATACTATTAAGAGAGTACTTTTTCATCAGAAAAAGTACTCTCTGTATGTAGACCAACTTCTTTAAGAAGTTGCTTTTGTAACTGCAAAGTGAGCAGTGGATAACAAAAATCCACTGCTCAGTCCTGACGAAAGCTAACGAGAGCGTGCCCCTATCCAAAAACTACATGGTATAGAATGCATTATATATACTATCTTTTAAAAATCCGAAATTGTCATAGAGGGAGCTTTCGGAAAGCACCTCTCCAATAACGGTTTTGGATTTCTTCGATATTTTCCTTGGGGAAGAAGTCTCTGGCAAGACCAAGGGTTTCGATTTGTTCTCCCTCTCCCATACCCAGCTTCTCATAGGGAAATAATGAAGTTTTTCAGATTGCTGTAGGCTTCACTAACGGAGCGATTCCGGTTCTCCATCAAAAATTTTCCCAAGAGCCTGCAGATATTTTTCCTTCCAAAAGAACCTTTGCCGCCTCGGCACGAATTTCCTTTTTCTTCCTTTCCCTTTGGCGCAATATACCAGCATTCATCCTTCTCCCATCGTACTGCATCACCAGTTTTCCGGTCATGTCTCTATAGTACTGAAACTGTCCTGCATCATCCACTACCAAGAAGCCGTTTTTCTGCCTTCTTCAAAAAGATTTAAAAAGGAGTCGTCTGTCTAAAACAGGAACACGGAAAAAGACCGATGTCCTCTCCTTCATTAAAGCTCTCTCCTGAACCTTCTTTACGATTTCCTTTGCGGCAGTTTTCGGAAATTCTGTAGCAGGCATCCTCTAAAGCCAGATCCTCCACGGTTTTCCGGATAAATTCCTCACTCTTTCCCCGCTTTGCCCCAAGCTCCCACACATAGCCTTAGCAAAGCCCTGAGTCTGGGCGTCAATCATTTCCTCTCGAATATTGAAAAGGTGGTGACTCAGCAGTGCCGCTTTCTTAACAGAGGAAGCCAAATCCTCTGTGCGGAGCTCAATGGCATAACGGGACGATCTCCCTTAATACCGATACCGATGGAAGCCACATTAGGAGAATCCTTCAGGCTTTCCTGAATCCGTGGATCAGACCAGGAAATCGGCTTCTTTCATAATTTTCCAAAGACAATAAAACGAACATTGGAAAGCATACGCCATTCCTGCTTCAAGATTCTGTAAGCCGTATCCTGTCCAAGGTATAGATTCCCACATAAACATTGATTCTGGGATTCTTCTCCAAGAAAGAACGGAATAAAGCCACATTTTCCCTTGCCTCACCGGAAGAAAGCTCTCGGTTTAGCTTATCCATATCCATAGGGATAGATGGGCGTCTCCGCATATACATGAAGAGTTCATATTTACTTTCCGGAATGCGAATGGAAGTTCTTCCCAGCTCTACAGCCGCTTCGATGTCTTTCTTTACCGCAGACATCATGTCCGTCAATTCTTTCCGGGCATCCGCATTTTTCCGCATAGGGACATTCCATCAGAGTTTTCAGTTCTTCTCCTCCGGAATTTTTTTCTGTACAAGGCGGATCTCGTCCCTGTTCTTTTTCCAGGAGGAGCTCAATGTTCTCTGTTTCTAACACTGTGCTTATTCTGTCGCCTTTTACAGACAACAAGTCCAAAGGTTGTTTTTCGACGGGACTCTTCCCCGAAAACTTCCTCAGGCTTTTTAAAAATCATTTGCATTAGTGACATCAGCCTCCCTCTCCTATACCCTAATCCACCTTTATCACAAACAGTTGAATTAGGTATTCTTTCGACATTTTTCTAAAAAAATATTAGTAAGGCTCTCTGGTAATTTTATGAAAAATCTACTAATATCTTATTTATTATATTACCTTCTTTCCATTTCTGCAAAGCTTTTATTAAAATATTTGATTAAATATCAATTCTATTTTGTTTTTAACTTTGTATTTTAATTATCGTCTCCTGCTCCATAAGGGCAATTTCAGAGTTTATAGAATATTTCTTTTTAAGGAGAAAGCTTATGATGAATCCCTTTGATATTCAGGAATGGAAACCCACATTTTGTAAGACGGAAAAAGAATTAAATGCTTTTTGGGAAGAAAATCAGATTGCCCGGAAAAAAATCATCAAAATCAATGCCATCGGTATCGCTCTAAATATGCAAGGTTGGGCTTTAGGAAAGCGCATACAGGAAACATTAAGTTCCGCAGGAGTTACGGACAATCTAATGCAGAAAATGGACTGGGATTGGTATGACAGTATTCAACTAAACGCCGAGTTGAAACTTTGGGAACCGATTGTTTTCGTATTGGAAGATTATTCCACGGTTGAACTTATGATTTTTCCCGATGGGGTGATGGGCGTGTCTGTAAATCAGATTGATCCGGATACCACAGAAGGCACGAATCACGGGGACAGCGATGCCAATATCCTCTTTTCGGAAATGCTTTCCCGGAAGTGCAGAAGACCGGAGTTCTATCATAGAATCAGCTATCAGGGCTCCGGTGAAGGAGAAAGCGTGCAAAGTGAAGAATACGCCTTTGTTTTTACCCTATCCGGAGACTCCAATTTGCGTTTTTTTATCCGTGCCGGGCATGATTCCGCATTTACTTGTGGTCTGATCTTCCGATATCAGTTTAATTGGGAGCAAAATATCTATAAGATCCCTATGGGAAGAATAAACGAATCCCTGAAGGATATTCGGCAGGTTCCTATTTTTGGAAGGAGAGAACACAAGCAGTTATTTTGCAATTTGCTCCTTAACTGTGGAAAAAGAAGAAAAGAATCCCAGATATTCTTGGGAAACAAAAGATTATTATCAAAATGGAATAATGATAGAAGAAGATGATGTGCAATTTTTTTCTATTTTATTTCTTGTATAAGTATTTTGACGAAAACTACAATAAAAAATATGCTGATAGAGATCCTTATGATAGTGTGAGATTTGAACGATGGGCGGATCCGAATCTCTACAGCTATCCTACCATGAAGAAAAATGCTACAGGATATAGAGGAGAAAACCTGAGCTTTTACAAAGAGGACTTTGAAAATCCGGAACTGAAAAGAATTGATAGATGAATTTCCCATATCTTATTTTCTTCCGAATGAATTATGGGATTTGCCCCATCAAGAGGATTGGAATGAGGAAAAGAGAAGAGAGATTATTCGGGATAACCTCGGCATTGCTATTGATTTTTATGCCCGTTTTGTCAGTAGAGTAAGAAAGCTCATGGAAAGGAATCCGGATTGTGAATGTATCTGTTTTTCCGGTCCATAAAATAACGTAGCGATATCATGGCAAAAGGCTTTTGTCTATCAGTATCGTACTAAGGGAAAAGTATATCCCCCAAACAGGAAAACTATGTTATACTTTTAACGAGTTTAACTTCTTGGAGAAATGAGCGCTTCTCCGGGAACAGAAAAGAGTCTAAGTAAGGAGAAAAGAGTATGGTTACAAATGACAAGGGTTTTATCCCTCTCAAACACCGCGTAATTGAAGGCTTGGCAAGAATCGCATGGAACGGAGAAGTTACGGAAGAGGCAAAGGAAGGCTTAATCCGGGAGTTATCCCCGGGACCGAAGGCCGCCTTCCGTTGCTGTGTATATAAGGAAAGGGAAATTCTTCGTTGGCGTATTCGTCTGGCTTGTAATGAGGATGCCAGCCCGAAGAGAAAGAGCAGCAATGTCATTCAGGTTATCGATCCGGCCTGTGAGGAGTGCCCTATTTCTTCCTATTCCGTTACGGATAACTGCCGTCTTTGTTTAGGTAAGGCCTGCCAGAACAGCTGTCACTTTGGTGCCATTACCATGACAGACCAGAGAGCCCACATCGATCCTATGAAGTGTAAGGAATGTGGAATGTGTGCAACCGCCTGCCCCTACAGTGCCATTGCCCAGCTTACCCGTCCCTGTAAAAAGCCTTGTCCGGTAAATGCTATTACCTACGATGAAAAACGGTCTTTGCGTTATTGATGATAATCGTTGCATCCGTTGCGGACAGTGTGTACACTCCTGCCCCTTCGGTGCGATTTCCACTAAGACGCACCTCTTGCAGGTAATTTCCGCCATTAAGGAAGGAAAAGAAGTTTACGCCATGTGTGCCCCTGCCACAGAGGGACAGTTCGGTAAGGATATCTCTATGTCCGCAATCCGTGTGGCTTTGAAGAAGCTCGGCTTTACCGATATGGTGGAGGTTGGACTGGGTGGCGATATGACCGCCGCATACGAGGCATTGGAATGGTCAGAGGCCAGAAAAGAAGGAAAGAAAATGACCACCTCCTGCTGCCCTGCCTTCATTAACCTTCTAAAAATACATTTCCCGGATCAGTACCATGAAAATATGTCGGAGACCCTTTCTCCTATGGCGGCGGTTTCCCGTTATTTGAAAGCCATTCATCCCGACTGTGTAACCGTATTTATCGGCCCCTGTATGGCAAAGAAATCCGAGTCCCAGGAAATGGGCATTGAGGGAAATGCAGACTATGTTCTCTCCTTTGGAGAATTCAGCAGTCTTCTTCGTTCCAAGGATGTGCAGCTTGAGGCGGAGGTTAGCCCTTATCAGGAAGCATCTCTTTGGGGAAAGAACTTTGCCAGCTCCGGCGGCGTAGCCAATGCGGTTATGGAATGTATGCGGGAAAGAGGAGAAGATACCACCGATATCAAGCTTCGTGCCTGCTCCGGCGGAAAGGAATGTGTTACCGCCCTTTCTCTTCTAAAGGCAGGAAAGCTTCCGGAGGACTTTATCGAGGGTATGGCCTGTGAAGGCGGCTGTGTAGGCGGACCTTCCCGTCACAAGGCGGAAAATGAAATCAAGAGGTCCCGTCAAAGTCTTTTGGACGAAGCCGATACCAGAAAAGTATTGGATAACTTGAAGAATTATCCTATGGATAAGTTCAGCATGATGCGGGATAAATAAGAAACAGGAGCTGTAAGAATAAAAATAGAAATTATGCAGTAGGGGGCTTAAAAAGAAGCTGTAAAATAATATGCAGTATAGGTCTTAAACGGGGCACGCTCCCGCTAGCCTCGCCCTGCAGGGGTTCTAAGCTTTTACAAAACAAAAGCCAAGAACCCGCGGGCTCAGACTACCCCTTTTTCAGACCTATACTGCATATTCTATTTCAGGCGTTTCTTACAGCTCCTTTTTCATCCAGTATTTTTATAAAATTTCTATTTTTTTGTTCTTAAAGCTCCTTTTTTTATTTCGTGCTGCAAACTTATCCCAAAGCTTGCTTTAAATCCGCAATCAAATCCTCCGCATCTTCAATACCTACAGACAGGCGGAGGGTGGTTTCGTAAATTCCGTTTTCCGCCAAAATCTCCTTCGGCACATCTGCGTGCGTTTGAGTCAAGGGATAGGTCAAAAGACTTTCCGTTCCTCCCAGGGACTCCGCAAAGTAAATCAGCTGAATTCTCTTTAATATTTCTTTGGCTTCCTCACCGGATTCCACATCAAAGGAAATCATTGCGCCAAAGCCTCTGGCCTGTTTCTTCATCAATTCATGACCGGGATGATTGGGAAGTCCGGGATATAAAACTCTCTTTACCTTTGGGTGTTTTTCTATAAATTCCGCAATTTTCAAGCTATTTTCCTGTGCCTTCTCCATACGAATGGCTAAGGTCTTAATGCCTCGTAAAATCAACCAGCTGTCAAAGGCATCCAGTCCCGCTCCGGTGGTCTTAAACAGGAAGCGAAGTCTTTCCTGAAGAGCATCGTCCTTTACCACAATAAAACCTGCAATAGCATCATGGTGTCCGGATAAAAACTTGGTGCCGCTATGCAGCACAATATCCGCCCCCAGCTCCAGAGGATTTTGAAAATAGGGAGAAAGAAAGGTATTGTCCACAATCAAAAGTAAATTATGTGCCTTACAACATTTACCCAGCGCTTCTATATCATTTACATTCATGCAAGGATTTGTAGGACTTTCCAGAAAAATCGCCTTGGTATTCTCCTTAACTTCCTTTTCCCAGCCTTCCTCATGAAGGGATACCCTGGAAAACTGAAGACCGTTCTTCTCATTTACCTCACGAAAATATCGAATGGAGCCGCCATATAGGTCACGATCAATTAAAATATGGTCTCCCGGGCGAAAAAGCTCCATAATACAGGCCAATGCCGCAATCCCTGAGGACAGGGCAATGCAATCCGTACCATGCTCTAAAGAAGCCACCACCTTTTCCAGCTGGGCTCTGGTGGGATTTTGCAAACGTGAATAGTCGTAGGGATTCTTTCCCCCTACCTCCTGATGAATAAAGGCGGAGCTTGGATAAATGGGGTAAGATATTGCCCCGTAATGCTCCTCCTTATTCTGTCCTTCCAAGTGTTGACATCGTGTACTGATATGATATGCCATAATTCTTTCCCTCTTTCTTCCTCTATGATAAAAAAATCCCTTTTTTCTTTTCCTGCACACTGTAGCATAAAAAAGCAAAAAGGGATAATGCAAAATATTAAGATTTGGTTATTGCTATATTCTATAGCAAGGATAGATTTTGTTGGCTTTGAATATAACAACTTTATTTTCCCGGGTCTACCATAGACAGGATATTCATATCCTTATCAAAGGTTACTTCCACCTTGGTTCCGATTTCAATGCCCTGAGAAAGTCCGGAAATGTCAGACTTGTCAATCTTGTTCAGCTCATAGTCCTTACCGTCATTTCCCTTAATGCTTACACTGTTCATGGCTGCATCGGTGATAGTTCCCGTGATTACGGTTAAATCCTTCTTTTCCTTGCCGCCTTCTTCCTTCCCCTTTGTTTCAGCAGTAGTGGACTCCTTTGCCTTGGCAGCTTCCGTAGCAGCCTTACTTTCCTTATCTTCGCCCTCCTGGCCGGTCTTTACTTCCGCTGTTGTTGCTGCAGCGCTACTCTCTGTAGTGGATGCCTTCTTTCCGCAAGCCAAAATTCCCATAGCCAAAAGTGCCACCAGTACTAATCCTCTTTTTCTCATCTTCAACCTCCTTGAGCTCTATGCATTCGACATGAACTTATCAATTTTTGATGTTCCTATATGCTATTTTCTTATGCGACAAAAAAACGAAGCAAAAAGCTTTTTCTTACTCTCACTATACAGGAAGAAGAGGAAGAATTATAAACAAATTCTTTAAGGCTTTCCTAGGATTCTTCTAAAAATGCTCTGCAGGCAGATTCGTCATTCTACTCCGCATACAGGCAAATCTTGCCGCTTTTCAGGGTTTCCGGTATGGAAATCAAACGCTGGTTTCGGGAACCCCGAAACAAAAGCCTAAGATCCTTCTCTTCTAAATGGAACTTGCCATCCACAAGAACGGAAAGCTGAGAAAACAATTCCAAAATTTCTTCCTTCTCGCTGCCATCTCTTTGCATAAGCTCCTCATAGCGGTAGCCGCTAAAACACCAAAGATCCTTTTCCGGAAGGCGCTCCCTCATTTTCCGAAGAAGCGGCAGTAGCGCATGAAGATTTTCCGGCACCAAAGGCTCTCCCCCAAGAAGGGTTAAGCCTTGGATTTCCTTTTTATAAAGGGCTTGCAAAAATCCTTTCCTCCACTTCCTCCGTAAAAGCTTCTCCAAAGGCGGGATTCCAGGAAGCCTCATTAAAGCAGCCCTTGCAGGCATGGGGACAGCCGGAAACAAAAAGACTCACTCGGATACCGGGACCGTTGGCAATATCAAAGTATTTAATTTCTCCGTAATGCATTTTCAAAAACACTTTCTCGAAAAAACACTTCCCTTATAGATGTAACACTCTGTCCTTAATCTCCTGGGTTCTGCCCTGGTTCCAGAACTGAGTGCCGATATAGCCGCAGGTTCTTCTGGCAACAGACAGCTGATCCTGATTCTCATTTCCGCAGTTGGGGCAACGCCACTGGAGCTTTCCGTAGCTGTCCTCCACAATCTGAATCTCCCCGTCATACCCGCAGGCACAGCAATAGTCAGACTTGGTGTTTAACTCCGCATACATGATATTTTCATAGATAAAAATGCATCAGGCTTAAAAACCGCAGGAATATTGTTCTGCATATTGGGAACTTCCACATAGCTGATGGCTCCTCCCGGAGAAAGCTTCTGGAAGTCCGCCTCAAAGGCCAACTTGGAAAAGGCATCAATCTTTTCGGAAACATGAACGTGATAGGAGTTGGTAATATAGTTCTTGTCCGTGACTCCCGGAATGGTTCCGAAGCGCTTCTTTAAAGCCTTGGCAAATTTATAGGTGGTGGACTCCATAGGCGTTCCGTAAACGGAGTAGCTGATCTTTTCTTCGTCTCTCCACTTCTTGCAAGAGTCGTTCAGCTTCTCCATAACCTTTAAGGAAAATGCTCTTCCCTCCTCTGTAGTATGAGACTTTCCAAGCATCCGTACGCACATCTCATAAAGACCTGCATAGCCCAGAGAAATGGTGCTGTAATTGTTGTAAAGCAGCTTGTCGATCTTCTCACCCTTCTTCAGTCTTGCCAAGGCACCATGCTGCCACAAAATAGGCGCCACATCGGAAACCGTACCTAAAAGCCTCTCATGACGAAGCCGTAAGGCCTTGTGGCAAAGTTCCAGCCTTTCCTCTAAAATCTCCCAGAAGCTGTCCATATTTCCCTCGGAGGAACAAGCCACATCCACCAGATTGATGGTTACCACACCCTGATTAAAGCGACCGTAATACTTGTGAGCACCATTTTCTCCCAAGCCTTCCCTGTCCTCTGTTAAGAAGGAACGGCAACCCATACAGGGATACACATCTCCTCCCTTATACTCCCGCATAATCTTTGCGGAAATGTAGTCCGGAACCATACGCTTTGCGGTACACTGGGCAGCCAGTTTGGTCAAATGATAATAAGGCGCATCTTCGGTAATATTGTCCTCGTCCAAAACATAGATGAGCTTGGGGAAAGCCGGGGTAATCCAAACGCCCTTTTCATTCTTTACCCCCTGCATTCTCTGATGAAGCACTTCTTCGATAATGAGGGCCAAATCCTCTCGAGTCTTCCCTTCAGGAACTTCATCCAAATACATGAACATGGTCACAAAGGGAGCCTGTCCGTTACAGGTCATTAAGGTAATCAGCTGATACTGGATGGTCTGGATTCCGCTCTTAATTTCTTCCTTCAGACGGCGATTTACGATTTTCGCAATGATGTCCTCATCCATGCTCTCGCCGGTTTCTTTTCTTTCCGCAATAACCGCTTCCCGAATCTTCTGTCTGGAGATATCTACGAAAGGCGCTAAATGAGAAAGGGTAAAGGACTGTCCGCCATACTGGTTGGAAGCCACCTGTGCCACAATCTGGGTGGTTACATTGCAGGCGGTAAAGAAGCTGTGAGGCTTTTCAATCATGGTCTCGGAAATCACCGTGCCGTTTTGCAGCATATCCTCCAGGTTGATCAGGTCACAGTTATGCTCCTTCTGGGCATAGTAATCGGAATCATGGAAGTGAATCACCCCTTCCTCATGAGCCTTCACAATATCCTCCGGAAGCAAAAGTCTTTTGGTTAAATCCTTAGAAACCTCTCCCGCCATATAGTCTCTTTGGGTACTGTTAATGACAGGGTTTTTATTGGAGTTCTCCTGCTTCAGCTCTTCATTTGCCTGATCGATCAATGCCAGAATATCCTCATCGGTGGAGTTGGCTTTTCTTGCCATCTCTCTCTTATAACGATAACGCACATATTTCTGGGCTACCTCGTAGGCTCTCATTTCCATGATGGCGGTTTCCACCATGTCCTGAATATCCTCCACATTTACCGCGTGGCTGGAAGCCTGAATCTTCTTTGCCACCGTCTCCGCAGCAGCCTGAATCTGATACTCATTCATCTGATAGACAGGAGCAACCTCTTTATTGGCCTTCTCCATGGCATGGATAATTTTATAAATGTCAAACTTGACCTCCTTGCCATTTCTCTTAATCACATTGGTCATAATCAAAAAGTTCCTTTGTCCATCTTATCCCCCATCCGTTGCATAACTCCTCTTTTTCCAGCAAAAAGCCCAAAAAGTCAAGACTTTTTCAAGCTTTTTCTTATTCCCTATCCCGTCCGAAAAATCAACACGATATAGAACACTCTTATCACGAAAACACAATATCTTGTGAAAGCCTCTCTATCATACGACAAAGGAAGGGGATATTCAATGGGCATTTTCACAAATTTTCTCAAGATGAAAAATGGGTGGGAAAGAGTCTTATAAGGCTTACTTTTTAAGAGGGGGAGGGGACAGACCGGGCACGCCCCCGCTAAGTTCGCCCAACGGGAACAGACACTAAGCGAAAAGCAGCATTCCATTTGTTTTTCGCAAGTGCCGATGGGCTCAGATTACTCCGCCTGTCGCTCCCCCTCCAAAAAGCAAGGCAAATGCTTGAAAATCCTCCATTTTCCACACTAATTTTTCATGAAAAATAAATTCGTCAAAATGCCTATTGCATTTTAGGAAAGAGCGAAAGAACGCCCTGTAGCTTCTCCCACAGGATAGGGGAAAACAGGGGCAATCTGAGCCCGTGGGTACTTAGCTTTTGTCTTCTAAAAGCTTAGTACCCCTACGTGGCGAGGTTAGCGGGAGCGTTCCCCGGTTTTTCCCTATCCTGTGGGAAGCGATCCTGAGTCTTTCTCTTCGCTTTCATCACCTCATAAAATTCACCGGATTATACTGCTTCTCATTGGCAATAGTAGTTGCTTCTTCATGTCCCGGATAAACCAGGGTTTCGTCGGGCAGGCAAAATAGCTTTTCTTTAATGCTTTTCTTAATCTCCACCTCGGAACCGCCATAAAGGTCGGTTCGTCCGTAAGATTCATAGAATAGGGTATCTCCGCTAAAAAGATAAGGAATTTCCCCCGGTACAAAGTAACATACCGAGCCCTTGGTGTGTCCCGGGGTGGAAATGACCTGCCACTCCTTTCCCAAAAGCTCCAGCTTATCTCCGTCCTGTACCGGAATATACTCTGTAATTGTCACGCCCTCATCCATGCCGGAAAGGTTCCACTGGGGATTTTCCAGCATTTCCTTCTCCTCCTTGGAGGCATATAAGGGCACCTCGTACTTTTCCTTCAGCTCTTCCGCCACAAGGATATGGTCAAAATGACCGTGGGTTAAAAGAATAGCCTTTAGCTTCACTCTTTCTTCCGCAATGGCTGAACAAATTCGCTCCGCTTCATCCCCCGGATCGATTAAAACCCCTTCTCCTGTTGCCTTATTCCAAACCAAATAGCAGTTGGTTGCCACAATGCCTACGGTGAGGCTTCGTATATTAAACATCTTACCCCTTTGCCCTTTCTATCTCTATAATTCCCTGAATCTTCTTTAGCTTTCCGATAATATCGTTCAGCTCTTCTCTACTCTTAATTTCAAAGCTGATATTAATGGTGGCCTTACCATTCTTCGCGGTTCGGGAATTCATACTGCTGATGTCAATCTTATTGTCTGTAAGAACCTTGGGAAATGTCCACAATCTGTCCCATACGGTTATTGGCATAGATGGTAAGCTCCGTAGCATAGCTTTCCTGCTCCGGTCCTCTCTGCCATTCCGCATCAATCATTCGTTTCCGTTCTGCTTCCGGAAGGTTCATCATATTGATACAGTCGGTACAGTGAATGGTAATGCCTCGACCTCTGGTCACAAAGCCCACAATTTCATCTCCCGGCACGGGATTACAGCACTTTGCGTAGCGCACCGCCAAATCATGGATTCCCTTCACCACAATACCGGACTTGGCTCTTCGGATAACCTCCGGCTTATTGGTCATTTCCCCGATATTTTGCAAAATGGTCTTGTCGTCCACCGTCTTGCTTTCCGCCTTTTGTTTGAAATCCAAAAGCTTGGAAATGACCTGAGACTCCTTAATACCCCCTCGACCTACACCGGCTAAAACGCTTTCCCAATCCCGATAGCTGTAACGGCGAAGCACTGCCTCCACATACTCCGGTTTGGTAAGATCCGGAAGATTCAGCCCCTTACTTTTCACATAGCGTTCCAGTAGGTCCTTACCACGGTCAATATTTTCATCCTTTTGCTCGTGGCGGAACCACTGGTTAATCTTATTTTTCGCCTGGGTGGACTTTACGATTTTCAGCCAATCTCTGGAAGGTCCTCTGGAATTTTGGCTGGTAATAATATCTACTCTGTCTCCATTATGGAGCACATATTCAATGGGCACCAGCTTATCGTTGACCTTGGCTCCCACCATCTTATTTCCTACAGCGGAATGGATGGAATAGGCAAAGTCAATAGGAGTGGATCCCGCAGGAAGATTCTTCACATCTCCCGTGGGGGTAAAGCAGTATACGCTTTCATTGAAGAGGGAAAGGTCGGACTTTACCATCTTCATAAATTCCTTGGAGTCGGACTCATCCTTCTGCCACTCCAGGATTTCGCTGAGCCACTTCATTTTCGTCATCTCATTCTCAGTGGCCTTATTCTCAGAGCCTCCCTCTTCCTTATATTTCCAGTGGGCGGCAATACCGAACTCCGCGGTTCTATGCATTTCAAAGGTACGAATCTGGATTTCAAAGGGCACTCCGTCCCGTCCGATTACCGTGGTATGAAGAGACTGGTACATATTGGGCTTAGGCATGGCGATATAGTCCTTAAAGCGCCCGGGAATGGGGGTATAAAGCTTGTGAATAAAGCCCAGCACCGCATAACAATCCTTCACCGTATCCACGATAATGCGGATGGCAAACAAATCATAGATCTGGTCTATGGTCTTGTTCTGGTTTACCATCTTCTTGTAAATGGAGAAGAAGTGCTTGATTCGTCCCTTAATGTTGGCCCGGATGCCGGACTCTTCGATATGCTCCCGCACCTCCTGCACAATCTTGTCGATTCGCTCTTCCCGAACCTCTCTTTTTAAAAATGCACCTTCTCCGCCAGGTCGTAATAGACCTCCGGCTCCAAGTATTTCAAGGACAGGTCGTCCATCTCAATCTTAATCTTACTGATACCCAGACGATCCGCTAAGGAGAATAAATCTCCAGAGACTCTCTGGCCTTTTCCTTTCGTTTCTCCGGACTCTGGTATTCCAAAGTACGCAAATTATGCAAGCGATCCGCCAGCTTGATGATGATGACCCGGATATCCTTGGCCATGGATACAAACATCTTTCTGAGATTCTCCGCCTGCAATTCAACTTTATCGGTATTTAGATTTAACTGGGTCAGCTTGGTAACCCCTGTCCACAAGTACGGCAACGTCCGGATTGAACATTTCCTCTACCTGCTTAAGGCTCATCCCCGTATCTTCCACCACATCATGTAAGAGTCCCGCCGCAATGGTTTCTTTATCCATTTCCAGGTCGGACAAAATGATGGCTACACAGAGGGATGAATAATATAAGGGTTCTCCCGACTTTCTCTTCTGGTCCTTGTGCTGTTCCTTCGCTACCCTCATAGGCCTTTTTCAATCATGGAAAGGTCGTCTGAAGGATGGTAGGAACGAACATTTGCCAAAAAAAGTATCTTTAAAAGCTCCTCAGGAGGGGTATTATCCCTTGGTCTCTCTAAGGGCTTGTCTTCCTTTTTATCTGTCATACTTACTCCAATCTGTCACTATTCTTGTATTCTACCCTGTCTCCTCTTCCTTGTCAAAAATCGAGTTTTTCAAAAAAATTTTAAGCCTATATTTGCAGGAAGTTTTAATAAGCCTGTCACAATTCGTACATATCTTTTTTTTATAGTAGAAACAAGAAATATAGTACTATCGGTATAAGATGAAAATGTATAAGTATTCTTCTTTTTACAAAATTATAAAGAAAAGTTCATACTCTTTTTTTCTTTCTTGCCGATATACTACCTTGGGCAAAAGGATATTTTCTTTTTGTCCCATTCTATGAGCAGAAAATGACAGGAGGTCCCAAGCATGAATATACTTTTCTTTCTTACTCCAAAATGTGACGTGGCATACGTAAAGGAAGAAGACAGTTTGCGAAATACCTTGGAGAAAATGGAGTTTCACCGGTATTCAGCCATTCCCGTCTTAAGTAAAGACGGAAAATTTGCCGGTACCCTGACGGAAGGGGATCTTCTTTGGGAAATTAAGAATCAACTGAATCTGGATTTGAAAGAGGCGGAGAAGGTACTGGTAAAGGATATCCCTATGCGAAAGCATTTTGAGGCGGTGGGAATCAACAGTTCCATGGAGGGACTGGTTGCTCGTTCTCTTACCCAAAACTTTGTACCGGTGGTGGATGATCTGGGACACTTTATCGGCATTGTAAAACGTCGAGATTTGATGGACTATCTGTACCGTCATGCGGATTTCGTGGCTTTGGATAAGGAAGAATCCATGTTAATGGCGGAGGATGCCTCCTTAACAGGCTAAAGCATAAGAAGCAGAATGGAAAATCCAAGAGACAATCTTTAAGAATAAAGGAAGAGGAAATCCTAGAATTTTCGGATTTCCTCTTCCTCTTTTTCTCCTGTTTTTTCAATACTGCGAATCAAAACGGTATAACTGCTTCCCCCTTCCAGGAAAACCTCCACTTCCTCCCCCACACGCTTTCCCATCAGTGCCTTTCCTAAAGGAGACTGATTGGAAATTCTTCCTTCCAGGGATTGCCCTCGAATGGAGGTGACCAGACGATAGCACTCTTCCTCTTCATCCTCCGGAAAATACACCACCACCGTGTCATTAATTCCCACAACGCCCTCTTCCGACTTTGTGGAAATCACTTTGGCAAACTTTAAGACCCGCTCTAAATAACGAATCCGGGATTCATTTTGATTCTTCTCTTTCTTGGCGGCATAGTATTCAAAGTTTTCCGACAGGTCTCCCTGAGCTCTGGCCTCCTTCACCGCTTCAATCAGCTTCGGGCGAATCTCCAGCTTTCTTTTCTGAATCTCCGCCTCGATTTTCCGCACATCCTCCCGGGTTAATTCCTCACTCATCCTATTCTCCTAAAACTTTATTTTCCTTCGTAGCAAATGAGGGATTCCAAGGAGTAGTTTTCAAGCTTCTTTCTGCCTTCCAATCCGGCCAGCTCCATCACCACGGAAATCTTGGCTACCTCTCCCCCAAGACGCTCCACCAGCTTGCAAGCCGCCTCCAAAGTACCTCCTGTCGCGATTAAGTCATCCACGATAACGACTTTGGTTCCCTTCTGAATGGCATCCTTGTGAATCTCCACCTCAGCCTTGCCATACTCCAAATCATAGGCAATGGATTCCGTCTCTCTGGGCAACTTTCCCTTCTTTCGTACCGGCACAAAGCCCTTATGCAACTCATAGGCGATGGCTGTTCCGAAGATAAAGCCCCGGCTCTCCAAACCGATGACAAGATCAAAATCCACATCCTTTAAAGACCGGATTAAGCCATCCACGGAATCCTTCAATCCGTCCGGATCCTGAATCAAAGAAGTAATATCACGGAAGATTACTCCCTTCTCTGGAAAATCCGGAATGGACAATACATAATCTGCTAAATGCTCTCTTTTCATAGTTCTCCCCTCAACTTCTTTATGGCATAGGCCTGAATGGCCGCCACAGTTTTGCTGTCTGTCATCTTCCCGTCCGAAATCAATTTCAGTAAGTCCTCCAGCGCCCAAGCTTCCAAGAAGATCTCCTCATCTTCATCAAAGCACTGCTGTCCCTTCTTCAAATCCTTGGCAAGATAAATAGCAATCTTCTCATCCAAAAAAAGCCACCGTGGTATTGACCCAAAGAAGAAGCTCTAAAGCCTCACTCTTATAGCCCGTTTCCTCCTCCAGCTCCCTCTTTGCACAAAGAAGAAAGTCTTCCTCTTCGCTATCCCGCTTTCCCGCCGGAATTTCCAGGGTAAAACGTGACAAAGCATGACGGTATTGCCGAACCATGAGAAGCCTTCCGTCCTCTAAGACCGGAAGTACCGCTGCGGCTCCCATGTGATGAATAAAGTCCCAGTGGGTCACATGACCGGACACATCCACCGTATCTTCATAGACCTCCAGCACCGAGCCCTTGTAACGGAGCTTTCGTTCCAGTAAACGAACCGGAAGCTCTTCTTTCTTCTCTTCCTGCTTTTTCTTTTCTTCCATCTTTCAAACACTCCTATTCCGAAAGATTTTGATTTGAAATTCTCTATAAGATTTTCCCCTCAAACTTCTTTATTCTAACATACTTATAGGGATATCTCCATGATTTAACAAAAGATTTCCCCCTTCGGATGTCGAAAGAACTCCCCCTTTGGATGTCGAAAGAACTCCCTTTAGAAATGAAAAAAAAGGCGAACAGAAGAAAACGTAACGCTTCCTCTCTTCACCCTTTTGGAAAATCAATTAAGAAATTTCACTTTAGAAAAAATTGGAAATTCCATTCGGAAAGTCCATTTAAAAAATCTCCCCGAAAAATCCTATAAAGATTAATTTCAGTAATCTTACTTGGAAAACTCCACCTTAGAAACTCCGTATCCTGCCTTGTTGATATGCTCTCTAAGCTCTTCCTCGCTGTGCTCTTCCTTCATCCGCACTTCCGCTGTATGACTGCTTAAATCCACCGTAGCCCAGACACCGGAAATGGCATTTAAGGCATTTTCCACCTTCTTCTTACAGTTTCCGCAATGCATATCCTCTACAAAAATCATGGCTTTAAAAGGATAATGTCCTTCCACCTTGTCGGAAACCTTTACGGAATCCACACTGCATTCTCCTCCGCCGCAACAACCATTTTTTCCTCTTTTAATGACACTTCTTACCGCAAAAACGATAATTACGCCTACCAGTGCCAAGATGACAAAATTTCCCATGCTGTTCTTCCTCTCTGAAAACAAGTTTGGCTTAAATTCATTAGCTATGTCTAACTTCTTTAGTTTAGTCTCTTGTTTTCTTCTGTCAAGGAATTTTGAAAAATTTTATTTTTCCTATCGTGATGCAACGGGTCTTATTTCCTTTTCTTCTTCCTCTTCCGTCTCTTCCTTATGTACGATAGTCTTTCCGATACGGTGGTTCTTGATTTCCGCCACATCGATACTCAGACCATCCGTATCCAAGTGCAAGGAGGATCCGTCCTCCGGCACCATGCCGATGATTCCCATAATATAGCCGCCGAAGGTATCCGCAGCCTCTAAATCCAGATGAATCTTCAGGGCTTCATTCACATCCTCCAAATCCGCAGAACCGAGAATACTCCACTCATTTTCAGAAATCTGCTCAATAGGCTCCGGCTCCGGAAGCTCATCCTCCTCATGAAGGTCCCCCACCAAGGCCTCAATCAGGTCATGGAGGGTAACAATTCCCGTCATTCCACCGTACTCATCCAGCACTATCCCATAGTACTTTCTTTCCTTTTGCATGATTTTGAAAAGGTCGGAAACCTTCATATTCTGAGAAATGAAGAAGGGGCGATCCACCGCATTCCGCATAACATTGGGTCTGCTTAAGTCGTTTAGGCGGAAATAATCCTTGGTATTCAAGACCCCGATGATATCGTCATTGTCCTCACCGCAAATCGGGTAACTGGCAAAACGGTTTTCATGGATGGTATGTCTCCACTGCCGATCCGTATCCTCAATATAAAGCATAGCCACATCTGTTCTGTGGGTGCAAACGTCTTCCACCGTAAGATCTTTAAATTCAAACACATTTTGAATCCACTCATTTTCACTGGATTCAAAGATACCGCTTTCCATTCCCTCATCGATCATCATCAAAATGTCTTCCTCGGAAACGGCATTGATATCTCTTTCCGGATCGATTTTCAGAAGCTTCAGTACCGCATTGGTGGATGCGGAAAGAAAGAAAACGATGGGCATGGAAATAATAGACACGATCCGCAGTACCGGAGCAATGAAAAGCGCTATAGGCTCTTTATATACCTGCGCCAAGCGTTTCGGCACCAACTCTCCGAAAACAATACTGATATAAGATAGAAGCAGAGTAATCAGCACAATAGAAAGGGGGTGCATCATTCTCTCCGTATTGGGGATAGGAAGCTTTACCAGGAGCTTGTCCAAATACCCCGCAAAGCTCTCTGCCGCAAAGGCACTGGAGAGAAATCCCGCCAGAGTAATCGCCACCTGAATGGTGGACAAAAAGCGGGAAGGCTCTTCCACAAGCTTTAAAAGATGCTTTGCATTTATGCTTCCGTCCTCCGCAAGCTTTCTTATTTTTCCCTCTCCCATCTGCAAAACCGCAATTTCCGCGCAGGAAAAGAATCCGTTAATAAAAATCAGTACAAACAAGAGTATGACTCGACCAAGCATAGCTGTGTTTAAAAATCCTCCTTAACTCCAAAATTCTTGGAATAGTTTTCGTTCCCGGGAATACTCGAAAAATGAACTGCAGAAAAAGGTATAGCGTGTCCTACACACTATACCTTCTTGCTATATGATTCTTAGGACTTCCGTTATCCGCGTCCCCGTCTTCGTCCATGTTCTTCCCCTTCTTGTCTCTTTCCTCAACTGAAAAGAATACAGGCATTATACGGAATCTCCCCTACTTTGTCAAATTTCAAAATACCGGAAGCGTTTCCACCTCAGGTATTTTATAAGTATAACGGATTACAACTCCCGTTCTCAAAATTATAACTCCACCGGTATTCCCTTTCGGCAAAGAGCTATGCGCCAAGGCTTCTTCTTTGCCCGGATATAACGAAACTTCAGAAAACCGGCATTTTCCAGATAAGTCTTCAATTCCGCCTCATCATAAAGCTTTGCACCATGAATCTTCTTAATCATGGAGCAACACTTACTTTCCTTATCATGGGTAACCGCCAGAAGAAGTACCCCTCCCGGTTTTAAACTCGATACGCTTCTGCCAAAGCTTTGTCCATGCTCTTCCAAAAGTAAATGCTTTCAAAGCTGGAAATGGCATCAAAACTGTCGTTTCGAAAGGGAAGCTTATTCACTCCGCTTAAAATCACCTCGCATCTGTCCTGAGAAATGGCCTTCTCATTCCAGCCTGCAGCGATGGAAACAGATACGGCCGAATGGTCTATGCCGCTGACATGGGCATCCGGATAGCACTCCAGCCAACGTTCCAGATTGCCGCCTCCCCCACAGCCCAAATCCAAAATATCGGCTTGAATCGGCAGTTCCACAAAAGACATCCCCCAGCGACCCAACTGAGCATGCTCTCCATAATTCATTAATAGGCTAATGACTCTCCCAAAAAATCCTCTGGGTTTCGAGAAATTCTGCAAAAGCCCCATTGTCTTCCTCCTGAAATCTTGGGGAATCTTGCTCCTAGCATCCCCTTTTTTCTTTCTAGTACGTCTTCGCAAGTCTTAATTTATTCGTAAATTTAATTTTATGGGAAAATTAAGGGCTTGTCAACAGGGAGATGGGGGAAGGGGGTATTGCACTCTTCTTTAATATGTTCCAGGATAAACCGGCTACAAATTGTAGCCGATTTAAGACACTTATCACATTTCATGAGCCACTTTCCTTTTTTCATCACATTTCATGAGCCACTTTTTAATCTTTTCTCACATTTCATGAGCCACTTTTTGCCTTTTTCTCACATTTCATGAAAATGGCACAAAATATCCTTACTGCTCCATCATAAAGAGAGAGTAAAAGTAACCCTTCTTTTCCATAAGTTCAGAGAAGATTCCTTCCTCTACAATCTCCCCTTCTTTTAACACACAAATCCTATCTACACGATTTAAAATCCTGGAATCCAAGTCATGGAGTACCAAAATCTCCGTGATATTCTCCAAGGATAAAAGAGAATCCAACACCAGATAGCTATTTTCCTTATCCAAGGCTGCGGTAATCTCATCCGCAAGGAGGATAGGGGTTTTTCGAAGGAGACTTCTGGCAATATTGATTCTTTGCCGTTCTCCTCCGGAAAGGGCCGCTCCATTTTCTCCGCAAGGATAGTCCAAACCTTTCTCCAAAATCAGATTTTTTAAACCGGACTTTTCAATGGCCAGCTCTAGCTCCTCTTTACCATAGTCCTGAAACAGAGTAATGTTCTCATAAATACTGCCGTCAAAAATAAAGACCTCCTGTTGAATATAGGAAATCGAACGAAAGAGGCTTTCCTCGGGAAGGGTAGAAAGTTGCCTGTTTCCAATAGAAATCTCTCCCCCCTGGCTTCGCTCGATCCCCATAAGAAGCTTTAGAATGGAGGACTTTCCTGAACCGGAAGCTCCCAGAAGGATCAGCTTTTCTCCCTCCTTTACCCGCAGAGTAAAGTCCTTCAAAACCTGCTTTTCCGAAGTATAAGAAAAGGAAAGACGGGAGAAGCAAATATCTCCCTGTAAAGACGGGATGGTAAGGGCTTTCTCATGGGAGTCTGTGTCGGTATGCTGATGATAACCGTCCTGAACAATTTCACCGCTCTTCTGCTGCTGTTCCTGCTGTTCCTCCTGCTCCCCTTTTCCTATCTTCTCCCAAAATTGTTCGGAAAGGGCATAGGCGGTTCTTGCCTTACTAAGCATTCCCGGAAGCTCTGTTACCGGATCAATGATATAGTTAATCAGTCGAGAAAAGGCCAGCACGGTTCCCACGGAAATGCTTTTGCTTCTATAGGCCACAACAGCGCATAGGAGCAAAATGGCAAACTGGGTGATATAACCGGAAATGGCGGCAAAGTAATTGATTTTCTCCACGCATTTTTCCCGTTCTTCCATGCGAGCTTCCACCTTTTGGCAGATTTTATCATGGAGGGCAGAAAAAATTCCTTCCACCTTATAGGACTTAATGATGGTAAAGCCGACGGCAAAATCCTTCAAAAATGCTAAATATTCTGCATTTTCCTTGGATAAATTCTCCTCAATCTTCTCCATATTTCTTCCGGAGAAAAGAGCGGCAAAAAAGGGAATCAGGGAAATGAGACAAGCCATCATGTCTAAAAAGAAATTGTAGCGAATCATCACCAATACGGCCCCTATGCCGCAAATGACGATTTGGGAAAGTATGGGAATCTGGTCCAAAAAATCCTCTTTGATTTTTTGTAAATCCGTATTCAGGGCGGAAAGATACACCGCCGTATTCTGTCCATAAAACTCTGTCACCTTCTTCTTAGACAGATAATGATAGGCCATTTTCCGATACTGAAAGACCGCCTTGGTGCTGAACTTCGTCCGAAAATAGTAGGTGCAAAGGCCGGAAAAGCTTACCATCAGTAACACCGCTACGACCATTAGGATGATTTGATGCATACTGTAACGGCGATTTCCGGATAGGAAATCAATCAAAATCTGCATCAGTTGAGGTACAGAAAGAATACCCACGGACAAAACCGTGGTACCCAAAACCGCCATAAATAGATTTTTCTGATTGCCTTGAAAAAAGCTTTGACTTAAGGGATTACGCTGCTTCATGCTGTTCTTTTCCTTCCTTCTGTCATACTCTATTGTCCTATTTTTATACCCTTATGTACTCTCTTGTCACGCTTCTATAAGTCTTCTATTCGTCTTTAAAAAGCCTCACACTAAGCTTCCGAAGTTCTTCCATTGTACTTTTCTCTATACTTTCCTCTATGCTTTCCTCTATGCTTTTCTCTATGCTTTTCTCTATACTTTCCTCTATACTTTCTTCTATACTTTCTTCTATACTTTCTTCTATACTTTCTTCTATACTTTCTTCTATACTTTCTTCTATACTTTTCCTTTAGATATTTCCCTTATCCTTTTGGAAAATAAGCTTCCCTCTCTCCCCCTGTCCATGCCTAGAGTACTGAAGCTCTATGCCTTCTTTTTCCAGAGCTTCTATCCCTTGAATCTTTTCCGCTGTAAGCTTCTCTCCCGGGAAAAGCAGGGGAATTCCGGGGGGATAAAGGCTAAGATATTCCAGGCAAATGCGCCCTTCCCCGTCACGAAGATTAAGCTCCTCCCCCTCTTTTAGGCCTTCTGAAATTTGCAAAGTATTATCCGCTATAGAAATTTGATACAGGGCAGAGGATAGTATCTTAGACTGTAATGACGGTAGGGACTGTAATGACTGTGCTAAACCTTCTATCAATTCAGACATTTCATCTCCCGTTTCCTTCCCTCTTTCCTCTTCCGCTTGCTTTCCCCTCTTATCTCCCGGCTTCTGTCTCTTCTCGTCTCCCAATCTTCTTTCTATATCCTTCAAGGCAATAAACAATCTATCCAGTTCCTCTGCCGAAATAAAGGGTCCCGTCATCAAAAGCAGATTTTCTCCGCTATGCATTTCCGATTCAATGCCGTAATCTTCCCGAAGAAGCTTAGCCAAATCCCGTCCCAGTCTAAGCTTGGGGATTCCTCGGACTCGTAGGAATATCTTACTGAAATCCATAGCAAAGCAAGCTTCCTCCTTCTCCCAAAGAAAAGTAAAATAGGAAAGTGTTCTTGCCTTCTCTCGAAAGCTCTCCATCACTTCCTTCCAATGAGAAAATAAAGCTTCTCCCTCTCTTTCTAATAGCGTCGTAGCCTTTTCCAAAGAAAGCATCAGAGGATAGGAGGGGGAGGTCGTTTGAAATACGGAAAGGTAGAAAGACAGCTTTTCCCTACTGTATCTTTGTCCGTTTCCCAATATCCAGGCACTCTGGGTTAAGGAACAAAGGGTTTTGTGGGGGCTTTGCACCACCAAATCCGCCCCTAAGGAAATGGCGGACTCCGGAAAGGAAGTTCCCTTTTTCGGAGAAAAATGGGCTCCGTGGGCTTCATCCACCAGAAGGGAAAGGCCATTTTCATGGCAGAGTTTTGCAATCCCTTCCACATCGGAAACCACTCCCTCATAGCTTGGGCTGGTAAAAATCAAAGCCTTACTCTTTGGAAACTCCCGAAGCAGTCTTTCCACTTCCTTCAGAGAAACCGAGCCGAAGCAGGAAAAATCCTCCCAAAACTCCGGTAGCAGAAAATGAATCTTTGCCTTTCGGAGAGATAAGGCATAAAAAACAGAGCGGTGGCAATTTCTTGCCACCACTACCTCATCTCCTTCTTCCAGTAGAGTGAAAATACCTGCCTGTAAGCCGGAGGAACTGCCATTTACCAGATAGAAGCAATCCGAACAACCGTAGTAGGCGGCAGTACGATTCATGGCTTCCTGCAAAATCCCTTCCGGAGCATGGAGATTATCCAGCTCGTCTACCTCCGTATAATCGTAGGCATAGGGAAGGGCTGTACCCATGTCCCTCTTTCTTTGGTGCCCCGGCATGTGCAGAGGCAGGAGTTTTTTTTCATTGTAGTGCTGAAAATATTTTTCTAAAGGAGAAGCGGAAGGATTCCGCCCCTCTTTCGATTGATTCTTCATTTTCTTTCCTTATCTGATCGCTATTCATCAAATCTCAAGAGAGATATAGCCTGCTTTACGGCATCTTTTGAACAAATATTTTCTCGCTTAGATTTAAAGATTCTTCTCCAAATCCTCTACGATCTTCTTAATGGTTCCCTCTTTAAAGGGATTCATCAGGCCCACCTTTTCTTCCAGTTCTGTAAAGAAAAGGGATGCAGAATACTTGGAAAAGTCCATATAGCTCTTCCAAGCCCCTTGGAAATCCTTATCCATCCAAGCCTTGTACTGTAAAGCATTGATGCCGGCAATACAATAATCAATGTAGTAATAAGGAAGGTCATAAATGTGGTGCTGCTTCTGCCAGAAACCGCCCTCTTCCATAAAGGCATTGTCCGCATAATCTAAGTGTGGCTTATACTCCTGCTCCAGGGTTCTCCAAAGCAGCTTTCTCTCCTTCGGAGTCATTTTCGGATTCTTATAGACAATGTTTTGGAACTCATCCACCATGGTGCCGTAGGGGATAAACATCAAGAACTCTTCAAAGTGCATGGACAGGTAGTCCTTTGCCCGATCTCCGAAAAATAAATCCATCCAAGGCTCAGTAAAGAATTCCATAGACATAGAGTGGGTTTCCGCCGTCTCCATAGTCAGCTCGTTGTGCTCATGGATGGGCAGATCCGCAGTAATATAGCCCTGGAAGGCGTGTCCGCACTCGTGGGTAATTACATCACAGTCCCCTGCTGTTCCGTTGAAGTTGGCAAAGATAAAGGGCATGTGGTAGTTGGGAAGCATCTCCATGTAGCCGCCGGTTCTCTTGTTCTTTCTGCCCAGCACATCGAAAAGCTCCATTTTCATCATATCCTGCATAAACTTGGAAGTTTCCGGAGAAAGAGCATCATACATCTTCTGCCCTGCTGCCATGATTTCCTCAGGAGTTCCGATGGGGGCAGGATTTCCCTCCTTGAAAAATACCCCTTCGTCATAGTAATAGAGCTTGTCCAGTCCAAGGCGCTCCCTTCTTCTCTCATGAAGCTTCTGAACAAAGGGCACCAAATCCCGTTTTACCTGCTGACGGAAGGAGGCAATCTCCCTCTCCCCATAGCAGTTTCGATTCATTCTGGCATAGCCGATTTCCGTGAAATCCGGATAACCCATCATTTGCCCCTGCTCGGTACGATTCTTGACCAAAGCATCATAGATAGAATCCAGCTTCTCCCCATTGTCCTCAAAAAACTTGGTATAGGCCTTCCATGCCTTCTTACGCACCTCTCTATCCTCTGCCGTAAGATAAGGTGTCATGAGGGAAAGATTCAGGCTCTCCCCTTCCCAGGGAATCTTTGCAGAAGCCAGAAGCTTACTGTATTCGGTGGTTAGTTCATTTTCCTTTTGCATCAGGGGAATCAGGGAAATGTCCACCGCCTTCTGTGCCAGCTCCATGTTTTTAAAGGCTACATGCCCAAGCTTTTCTTCCATATAGGCTCTGTGGGGAGAATGGTAAACCCGCATTTGATAGTCCACTAAGAGATTCCGGAAAATGGGCATATTGGCATCGTAAAAGGCTCTCTCCTTCTCGTAGAAGGGATCCGTCATGTCAATATCGTTTCGAATGCTGGCGATCACACTTTCCGTCATCACATCATCCACCAGCTTATAGTATTTTTGATGCAGGGCAAAAAGCTCCTCCCCGGACTGGGCCTTATCTACCCCCTCGCAAAGCTCCAAAAAATCAGCCTTCAGTTTATCAAAATCAATTCTCTCATAGGGAAATTCGGTAAATTTCATGTTTTCCTCCAATTCATAAAGCACAATGTAAAACAATCGGTCTAAGCATAACATTTCTATGGGAATATTCCATAAGTTTTGTGTTTTTCCTTTATCCTGCATAGAAAGGGGCTATAAATCCAAGTAAAAAATGCTTACTGATATTTGTTGGTTTTTATAATTCATCTTTCTCTACTGGTGGAAGTTCCGACAAAGTAATTCTTTCATATGCACCATTCTTCTTATCCTCCGGATGTGGTTCCAGTCCGATAATAGTGATAGACTTTTTATCCGGTCCATATACCCAATACATTCTCATTGCTCCACTGGTTTTATTTTCAAGATAAGATTGCCACACACGTTCTCCATATCGCTCCGATAATGCTTCTATATCATGTGTTTTCAAGCTAGGATGTCTGGGATTTTCTGATAACAGCTTCAAGGCTTTTCCCCACTTCTTGAAAATAATTGCATCATTTTTACTGATTGTCCCGATTCTATATTCAGTTTGAAGTTTATTCCATAGTGCTTCCATCTCCGGAAGTCCCATGCGTATCCTAAAACTCATATCTTCATACTACCTAAATCCGAGAGATCTATAGGATCTGATACGTATCCTTGCTTATAATTACTAACAGCCTTATCCATATCTTTCAAAGTACGTGCAGAAATAGTATCCGGGACTGTCAATTCACGAGGCTCTAGCATAATACAGCCATTTTCATATTCCTTAACGTTATAATATTGGTATAAAGCCCCGCGCAAAGTAACTCTCTTCTTACTATCGAGGTGAACATTATATTCCTTTGCTGCTTCCATCATCTTCCTCCTACAAGCGTGGGAATTCCCACTTTTTTTAATCTATACTATATTTGGCTAAATGATTTGTCAATGATTAATCTGTTCCTTTCTAATCGCTCCACTAATTACAGCTTATACTTATCCAACGATATATCTACAAAGACAATGGATTTTTCTTCTAAAAACAACACCATACAGATTAGAAAATAGTTGGCTTGTCTACTCGTTTGACATTTTTCCAAGGTATTTTCAAGTCATTTTTGACACTTTTCCAAGGTGATTTTGGTCTGATTTTGACACTTTTCCAAGATTGCATAGTAATTGTGTAGCAGTCAAGAAAAGTAGACTCTTCCCTTCGAAGCTGTACTTTACTCATGGATATAAACCTCTAATGTAACGTCCATTCACCAAAAAAAAAAGGCCGGTAAAAATAGTTCAACTAATTTTACCGACCTTTCTGAACAGACTATCCTAAAATCCCAACTCCAAAAGCAGAACGCTTGCCTTAAAAGACATCCAAAGCAATATCTCGTAACTATGAGCCAAAAACACAAAGAAGAATAAGGCCAAAAGGGGCTTAGTCATAGGAGCTCGCTCTAAATAGCGTTGAGAACAGCGATAAAGACTGATACCTCCACCTATAAAGCTTAGTACTTTCACTAAAATCAAGCCCAAAAACGCAAAATCCATATTGATTAAGCTTAGAAACACAAGCAGCATAGAGAGGGAAACCAAGCCGATAAAAACAAGCCCCTCTTTTCCCTGCTTACGATTCGTTGTTCCTCCGGCTTCTTCCTGTTCTTCTGGCGGATATAAAGCCCCCTGTACCCTGTGAAGATAGAAAAGATAGGGAATACACAAGGCTAGGAGAAAAAGAGGAAGAAGATTTTTCCCCGTCAGCGTCACAATAGTCCAAGAAAATGCCACCGGAACTGCTAGAACATAGCAAAAAATCAAAGTCAAATTTTTGTGTAACATTCTGTCTTCGTCCATAAATGCCGTCCTTTCTCAAAAGAGAGTAAAGAAGATTAGTTATCTGTTTGTTCAAGCTTTCGAATGCATTCGTTCCTCTCATTATATAGGAAACAAAATAAAAGTCATTCCCAATTTCTTGAGAATGACTTAAATAATTATTAGAAAGAAAAGACAATTCGCAAATTGCAATAACAAGTTGAACATTGACAGTTGAATAAGTCCTAAACACACAGGATGGTTATCCTGGAGGAATGGTTACATTCCTCTTATGTATTCATAAGCACAGAGCGAGCAGACAGTCATGGCCGCCGCAGGCGCCTCTTCAGAGGATGCCTTGACGAGCAGTCAGCCTGTGCTACCGAACGCTACTCGAGCACGGTGTGTATCCTGTCCAGTTCGTCCTCAAAGAGCTCATCCGGGGTACTGTAGCCGAGTATCTTCCTCGGAAGGCTATTGCACCAGACTTCAATCTGGCAAATCTACTCGTTCGTTAAGCTGTCGATCCTGCAACCCTTGGGAATGAATCTGCGGATCAGGACATTGTGACGCTCTACGGATCCCTTTTCACAAGAGGTATACGGATGGGCAAAATAGACCAGTGTATTGCTCAGGTCCTCCAGGCCAGACAACAGTGAGAACTCGGAGCCGTTGTCCGTGGTGATCGTCTTGAAGACATCATCCCAGTGTTCGTCGTACTGGGATCTGACCTCCCGAAGTGCTTTCATGACTCCGTTCGGATCGCGGCCCGGTATGCGAATCATCCAGTATTCGCGGGTCTTCCGTTCGATCATAGTAAGTAGTGCGTCATCGTTACCGCTTTTTGACCCGATGACCAGGTTCGCCTCCCAGTGTCCGAACTCCGTACGATCTTCGATGCTGGCTAGCCGTTCCTCGATGCTTCTGCCCAGAACTCGCTTGTTTTCGCGAACTCGTGCTGTTTTGGGTGAGCGATGCAGCTTTTCCGGAAGATCAATGTTTCTGATGTTCAGTAGCCCAAGATCTGCGTAGCCGTAAAGCGTTTTCGTGCAGACGATCTGCTCTCTGGTAAACGTTCCATCCTTCAGAGCGCGGTGGGCACAGACATCCAGCGACCATCTGTCTTCAAAGAAGTGCTCTTCTACATAAGAGATGAAAGCGTTCTTTTCAAGAAGATTATAGTGACGGCAACAAGCTTCACGATTCTTCTCGTAGGCGGCCTGCCTGACTTTTGCCTTGTAACGGAAGATGTTGCCCCTATAAAGAGTGACGGTACCGCGTTTGATCTCGTTACGAACGGTGTTGGGCGCGCAACCTAACTCTCCGGCAATCCTGTTGGGGGTCCATCCATCTTTGAGACGAGTTTGAATGACAACACGTTCTTCAAATGAAAGATGTTTACCCTTCCTGTGTTCAGTTGTAAAATGTAATTGGTCCATAGGATCTTCTCCTTGTGAATGATGATTGAGCACATACATTCTACCAAAGAGAAGCTTTATGGACTTTTCAGTTTACCTGTTCAACCTGATTTTACAATCGGTCACTTTATAAAAATCCCATTATCAATCAAGAACTGCTGATAGTCCGCTGTCCATGTTGCACTCAGAAATCCTGATTTTCCTGAATAAGGCTCAATTTGTCCTTTGCAATGTGCAACATTGCCGCTCAAAGTTCGGCAATGCCAGTCAGCTGGTTTCTATCTATGAACTCTTTTTCGGCAGCCTTGCTTCGTAACAAATTTATGTCAGTTATAATAATGATTCGAATTATCAACTGTGAAAAACCAATTACGCCTCTAAGATTTAACTGAACTCGTTGGCCTAATGTAGGCGGAAGAATTATTGGAACTTCAGAAACATCTAAATCATTACATGTAGCAATAGATAAGAATGCATTATACGCATCGATTAGTTTCTGTGAGGCAACAAAGTTATGGTGCATATAGCAGTTGCGGGCTTCCTTGAAAAACCTATAGCAGAGCATATAATTCTCAAGTTTATTAAAATCCATTTTCGACTTAACCATATAAGTATTGAAGAAAGCACCGTCTAATGCAATTGAGCGTTTATTTGTAGTTACATAGTAACTTGAGAATTTGCCTGTCAAACCGGGAAATTCCAAGTTCTTAATAAACGATTTTTCCTGATAATGAAATCCGCAAAAGACATCGTCATATAATCGCTGTGCCCAGCCTTCGTGTATAGCAAACAAGTTGTTTAATAATACCCAAGCGAGGTTTTCTTCTTGTGTATCCCATGATGTCTCGATGAATGCCCGTTTATAGTTTACCCCCTGAACAGAGTTTTCAGGATCTATTATTTGCTGATAATCAATTTCTCCATCGGATTCATTACTATTCACCGCCTCATTGATAACCCGTCTCGTATATTTCAAACTGACGGTTAATGGATAAATGTTATCAAATGCTGTTGTTATATTATCAAGAGCATCTTCTGATGCACGAAAAAACACAGCTGTCATATATCCACCTCCATATTACCGTTTTATTAGTTCTTTATTCTATTTGAAGAATTCTTAAATTAAAGCAGCCTTCAATGCTTTGACCAGCAGTTTTTCTCGTTCCAGGAAAAACTCCTCAAAATTGGTGAACTCTACACCGACATCAGGGATATAGTGCTTTTCTCTGTAGGCCTTCAGTTTATCTGCATCAGCATAGTTTTGCTCAAGCCAAGTCTTGAACTCCGTGTTATTCTTCTCTTTATTCGGCAGTTCTTCAAGTAACTGAAGGTTGCCGATATAGTTCACATTGTCGATATAGAAATCAGCCTGGTTATCCGGCACTCCCAATTTCTGAATACGCTTTCGGGTAAACAAGCTCTTGGGGAACATATGGTCAATGTGGAAGTGATTTTTCAAATCTGCCCACGGATACAGAATAGACATAACAAGAAGTATGTCACCGCTGCCGCATTTGGTGTAAAGCAGATTATTTATGCTATCATCCGAGAAAGAAATATCACGATTGGTACCCTTGAATTTTTCGTCAATCTGCTGATAAGGGAATCCACCGGGATTCTTCAGAATAATCTCACGGAGTGGCTTCAGAAACCCATCCGGTGCGGAACTAAAAGCATGGAGTAGCTGAGAAGCAATAAACCATTTTTTAATCTTTTTCCGGTCTTCTTCATATGCAGACGAATCAACAAAGTTTGAAGCATTGCCGATGGTCTGAATATAGTAGGCAATTGGAATCAAAGCGCTATTCGACTGGATGTTCTCTCGGCTGAATCCAAAAGAGGCAATCAACTCCACAGCCAAACGCAGGGAGGTCGTAATATCGTCCCATTTCTGCTCAATCACGAGCATATTTGTATTATTGAAATTATCAACCTTATAGGCAATGTCCGGGAAGTCTCCTAAAACAAGACAGGTCTTCAAAACCATGTCCTTAGTGAGATTAAATCCTCTGCCAATCTCATTCAGTTCATCAACAATTTCATTGATGGATTCTCTCGCATCTTTGTCCTGCCACTGGGCAGTTGCAAAAGAAAGCAAAAGATCTGAGTAACTCAGCGGTGTACCTCCACTGTTTACACGAATGAAGATACTCAGCACCTTATCCAGTTCGGTGCTTTCTTCCAGATAGTAGCTGATAGTTTCTTTGCGATGAATAGCTGTAAACAGCTTAAATAGAGCCTCATTTGCAAACATTGCTTTATTGGGGTCTGAATGGCTGGTCAGCTTATTCTTAATCAAATAGGTGTTAACCTCATATTCCTGCTTGAAATTGAGGATTTCGCCAACTGGAAACCAAAAGTCAACCGCCTGTTCATTTGCATCGACAGCACTATTTGCCTCTTTAACTTCCGCATCCGTCAAAAACAGGAATTTATAAGTGGAATCCGTCTCTTCATTTGCTGTAAGCAAATTCAGATACAGTTTACGCTTAGGATATGCCTGCGGATTGTCCCATCTCTTATAAGACAGCTTATATGCGTAGGTGCCCTTTAAGCCTATGTACAAAGATGTCATTCGCTGCTGACCATCCAGGATAGCAATGATATCGTCGGAGCCATTCGTATCTGCTTTGGGGTTATGTCTTCCGTCCTTCTGGTGGTAGTTTCTAAGAAATTCATAGAATTTGAATTCATTAGCCTTGTCTTTCGGAACTTTCCAAAATAGAAACGAGTTAATCGGATAATCCATCATAATGCTGTCAAAGAGTTTCTCAATCTGCTTGGTACTCCACACAAACTCACGCTGGATGGATGGCAGTAGATAGGTTTTGGAATCTATGTTTTTTATTACGGTGCTTATCGTCAAAGCAGTTTGATATGATGACATAACACTTTCTCCTTTGATTACATCATGTTCTTCAGAATTACTGATGCGATATTCTTTCCTTCACGCCAGTCACTTCCGGTCTTGGCAATCGTAGTTTTGTAACGACCGTCACCATAGTAGGTGAGCCGGTAGTGCTTGCCTTCCTCTGTGACTTCAAATCCCAGTTCCAACAGTTGCTGACGCATAGAACCGGACAGTGTTTTGTAGTCCTTAAACAGTGCTTTTACAATACGCTCTCTTTCGTCTGAGACTTCCTGATAATCATTGTTCTGAAGCACATCATTAAGAACAACCCAGCGTCTTGTTTTTTGCCCAAGATTCTTCAACTTTTCAGCCACTGCATCAAGAATCATTTCCTTGATTTCACCTTGATAGAATTCTTCCTCATCACCAAGGAACAAAATCGGTATCTCATCAACGCCACTCAGCTTTTCACGCAAGCCCTGATTCTCTAACTGAAGAGATGTATTCGCTCTTGTCAACTCCTCTATCTGCTGGCGCAGCTTTTCATTGTCTTCGTCAAACGCACCGATATAATATTCCACTTCACTTTCGGCAGCTTCTCTCGCACGTTCGGCTTCGGCTCTTTCTGTTTTTTGGCTATCATATTTATCGGTCAAAAGTGCATTGTTTACACCTGGCCATGTCGAAAGAAGTGGCTTTTTCTGTGCATTCATATATTGAAAGACAGAGCGAGTGACTTTTTCAAGAAGGATATTATCACTGCCTATGTAGCTACGGTAAAGGAATCGTCTATGTTTACCGTTGGGAAAATAGATGCCCACACCGCCAAAATATTCATTGTTGTCATTGCAAGCTGAACGAATACTCCAGTTTGTTTGCTTGTCCGCTTGGAGCAAGATATGAGCAACACCCTTTAACTTGCTGCAAGCCAGCTAATACTCACAGGGTCATGATTGTAAGCAGTCTTTGTCACATATACAATTGGCAGGCGATAATGCGTATTTCCGTTTATCACATCTGTGATAAGGGACAAGTTGTCCTCTGTTATTGAGATTGCCTGACGGAGGACAGGGATTCCATTGTCATCAAGGAGATAACCACCGTCAATCAGCATACTGATAAAATGCGGAGTGGAAAACTGAAGGTCTTCCATCTGAGCATCTTCTGTATAGCCTCGATCCAACTGAATTGTCATTTCCATGGTATCGAAGTTCATAATATAGTCGGTATCCCAGATAGCACCATCTTCTACTCTTTTTTCAAAACGAACCGCAATAATGTTTTTGTTCCGGTATTCTTCGATGTCAAGCCACAAAGATTCATTTCCATAACGAATATTGTGTTCACCGTTCCAATTTATATCGGGGATAACATTATCTTCATGGGGGCTGGACTGATTCCATTGAATTACCAGCTGGATGAATCCGTCCCGTATCAGTGTATCATTGATGCGAAGTGTCGTAGAGTACAATAGCATTGGTTCTTGCCTCCGTTTATAACTCGATGCAGATGACGTATAATAAGTTTCGCAAATTCAAATTCATATAAAAATAGACATTTTCTCTGGGGTGAGAAAACGAGCTTCATCCTTATCTTCTACAATTTCCATACGATAAGACGTTGCCAAATAATCATTCAGCGTCTTTTTGAAAGAGGATAGCCTGAAGCATCGTATCCTCTTACACAATATCCTTCAGTATCTCCAAAGGAAATGGCTCTCCCACCTTCTCTACGGAAAGATCTCTTAGCGTAAAGTTTGACTTTCTAAGGGTTAGCGCCGGGTTATAGTAGGGATCTCCCTGTCTCAAAATCTCCGGCCAATGCTTTGCCAGGCAGACAATCTCTCCGTTGAAACGCTTTACCTTCTCCGGATTGTCCTCCAGGCCTCTGGACTTGGACTCATAGTGGGTAAAAAGAGCATAGGGGGTATAAACCACCCGCTTTCCAAGAGCGCGAATCTTTAAACAAAAATCCACATCATTAAAGGCCACCGCAAGTTCTTCTCGGAAGCCCCCTACCTTATCAAAGAGGGATTTCTTGGTCATTAAAACGGCAGCAGTTACCGCTGTATAGTTTTGAATGCAGGCCGCCCTATGCATATAGCTGTTTTCCGTTTCGTGAGTACCGATAAAGGTGGCTCCGGCAATACCGCCAAAGCCCATCACCACACCGGCGTGCTGAATCATCTTATCCGGATAGAGAAGCCTTGCACCGCAGATACCCACTTCCTCCTGCTGCACAAACTGGAGCATTTCCTCCACAGAATCTTTCTTCAGGCACTCAATGTCATTGTTCATAAAGAGGAGATATTCTCCGTGGGCAAAGCTCACCCCGAAGTTATTGATGGCGGAGTAGTTAAACTCTCTTTCCCAGCGTACCACCCGTACCGCCTTCTTCCGGAACTCTCCGTACCGTGCCGGGAATTCCTCCTGTATCTTTTCATAGTAGGCAAATGTCTTTTCCTCTACGGAATTGTTCTCCACCACAATCACTTCCAGATAGGGATAGCTTCCGGCAAAGAGAGAACGAATGGCCAGATCTAAATCCTCGCTATGATCCTTACTCGGGATAATCACGGAAATCAGAGGAAGTTCCCCTTCCTTCTTCTCCAAGGCATAATGGCAATGATAATAGCCGTAGGTAATGCCCCGCTCCACCTTTTCAATGGGAAGCCCCAGGCGCTTCGCATGGTCAAAAACCGCCCGTTCTCCAGCGGTAAAGGCATAGAGCTTTGCCTCCGGATTCTGGGCTGTGGAAAGCTGGTGTGAACGCCAATGATAGAGAACCTTCCTGATATGGATAATCGTAGAAGAAGTAAAGAGCGCCGCTTCCTGCGCCTTTTTCTCCTCTTCACTGAGGCCTGCCGCCTTTTCCCTTCTTTCTGCCTCCTCACAAAGTCGTAAAATCAGGTCATAGTCCTGGGCACCGTCATATTCCTTCTGCTCGTAAATCTTCTCTCCCTCTTCTCCCTCTTCTCCCTCTTTCGCTACAGCCTCCAGCAAAGAACGCTTCGCAATCAATAAATGGCAAATAATTTACACTGCGGAGAAGCTCCGGGCTGTAATCCGGCTTAAAGTGGGGTTCAAAGTAGTAAGCGGAAGCAAAGTCAATCTTGTCCTCATCACTATAGAGAAGTTCAGCCTTAGGGTGCTCCTTAATGCTTTTGGCAATGGTATATAAGGCATCTTCCGTCAGCTCATCATCATGGTCGGAGAAAATGATGAAATCCCCCTTGGCCATGGCAATGGCGGCATTGGTATTTCCGGAAATGCCCAGGTTCTTGGGAAGGGCGGTAAAACGCACTCTGCTGTCCTTCTCCTGATACTCCTGTAAAACCGAAACTGGGGACTTTTCTCCATTTTCCAAAGTATCCCCGGAAAGCTCGGAAGCATCCGCAAGACAAATTTCAAAATGGGGATAGGTCTGGGATAAAATACTGTCCAAGAGTCTTCTTAAAAAAAGCTTCCTTCGGACGATAGACCGGAATCACAATGGAAAAAAGCAGGGGATTCTCCCACACTTCCGCCCTTTGTCGTGAAAGCTCTTCCGCTCCGGTTTTCTCTTTTTTGTACCACTCATTATAATCGTAGTCCTGCTCGATGCTCTTTAGCTTCCGCACACTCTTATGCCAAAGAGCGGACAGACCGCCCTTTTTCAGGGTATCCTTTACCGCCTCCACGGTTTCCCATTGGAAAAGGGCCAGGAATTTCTCCATTTTCTTGTGGGCATGGGAGTTAAAGGATTCGATTTTTTTATCATCAAAGGCAAAACGACGAAGCTGATGATCCACCTGAATCAAAAGCTCTACCCTCTCGCCTTTAGAAAGCGCATAGGGAGTGTCTAAAGAAAAGCCCAGCTTCCTCTTAATTTTCTTCCCGTTTTCCTCCTCGTACTTCGGAAAATAGGCTTCATTTACGGTTTCCCGCTCCACTTCCTCATAGGAAAATTCTCTCTTCTCCCCGCCCTTTCCCCGGATGGACAATTTTACCGGAGTCTCCGGGTCTCTTCCGAAGGCCCAGCCCTGAATATGCAGTTTTCCTTCTCTTACTAAGGCAATATCAATCTTTGCTCTCATTTTCTCTTACACCTCTTCCGAAGAACTTTCATTCTGTGCCGGCTGTTCTAAAGAACTGCTTTCACAAACATCCTGCCCCGACTGTTTCGAAGAACTGTCTTCACTTATTGCTTGCGCCGGCTGTTCCGAAATTCAGCCGTTCTTCCTCCACCACCAACGGTCTCTTCATGACTCTTTGGTTAATGGAAAGAATATACTCTCCCAAAAGGCCGATAAAAAAGATCTGCACAGATCCCAGGAAAAGCATTCCTATCAGCATGGGGGCCATTCCTGCGGGAAAACGGTCCCACCAAATCAGCTTCATGATTAAATACAGTAAGCCGAAGAGCATGGAAAGGCCGGCGCAGATACCACCGAAAAATACCGCAATGCGAAGTCCTACCTTGGTATAGCTGGTAAAGCTCAGCATGGCCGCATCATAAAGGGTATAGAAGTTATTGTGGGTCACTCCCGCCCGGCGCTTGGGCTGAGTATAGGGAATGTCCTTTCTTCTGTATCCAAGCTCTGCCACAATGCCCCGCAGGAAGGGGGTGGGATCATCCAGAGATTTCATCACGGAAATAAAGCCCTGATCGTAAAGACCAAAGCCGGTAAACTGGCTGATTTGATCCACGGAAGACATTTTCCGAATCAGCTTATAGTACAGACTACGAAGGGCGTACATGATTTTAGACTCGTTGCTTTCGGTCTTTACTCCGATTACGATACGGTAGCCCTCCTCCCAGGCATGAACGAAGCGGGGAATCATTTCCACCGGATCCTGGAAGTCCGCCGCCATCAAAATGGTGGCATCTCCCGTGCTTTGCAGCATGGCATAGTAAGGGGAATTAAATTGGCCGAAATTCTTCGCATTAAAAATCGCCTTAATCCCCTTATCCAGTTTGCAAAGTTCCCGAATCTTCTCTCTGGTTTTGTCGGAGGAATCATTGTCGATAAAAAGAATTTCGTATTGATACTCCGGAAGTTGCTCCTTAAAGCAGAGCCTGAGCGCATTTGCCAAGGGAACTACATTTTCCTCTTCGTTATAACAGGGAACAACGATACTAATGGTTTTTTTCAAAAGAAACCTCTTTCTAAAATGCCCGTTCTGCTTAGGGGCATCTTCTAAATTTCCATATATACAGCCACCTTAATGGCTCTTCTTTCCTTCATATCATAGAGGGCATCCGGAATTTTGTCCATGCCGTGATAGCGCTTTGTAAGGAAAATACTGGGATGGAAGCCGGATTCCTGCACCTTTCCCAGTACCCATTCCAAATGCTTTCTGCCCCCCTTGGAAAGGGAAAAGCGTAGCGTCTTCCCTGCCATGCCCTTTCCTAGGGAAATTTCGGAAGCAACAGGCCGTCTATAGCCTTCTTCCGCTTTTTCTTTTCTCCCAGAGAAAGCTCCATATCCTGCCCCGCCATTTCCAAAGCTTCCACATCCTCCTCGGAGCCGAAGTAGGCTACATTGCTGATAATGCCGGTGCCATATTTTACCATGTCCAAGGCCTGCGCCAGGGCATACTCGTCTCCACCGCAGATGAGAACCTTATCTACGCCCTTTCCTTCCGTTTCCTCCCAAATGGCATTGACAATAGGAGAATGGGTGGAGTTTGCCAGAGGGTGCTTATCCTTTGGAAGGGAGGCTTTGCAGGTCTTATAGTCCAGCACCACTACCGGGCAACTTTCCGAAGAAAGGCTTTCCGCCATCCTTTTGCTGTCCTCCCGGCTTCCCACTGCAAAAATCTTCTTAGCACCCATAAGCTTTGCGGCAAAGACAGCCCCAAGGCCGATAGCCCCTATTCCCAGTACACAAACCGTATCCCCTTCCTTAACTTCTGCTTCCTCCGCAGCGGTAAAGCCGGTTTGCAAAACATCCACAGAAAGGAGGGCATCCTCCAAATCCATGCCCTTTGGGATTTTCCCAAGGTTTTGATCTGCATAGGGAAGGTAAAAGCACTCCTGAAAGGCTCCGTCTACGGATTTTCCCAAGCTATGGGCGGAAAAGGGATGCCCCGCATGGGCTTCATTTTCCAAAACCTCAGGACTCCCCCAATCCGGAGTAATGGCGGAAATCGCCACAATCTCCCCCTCGGAAAAGTCCTTCACCTCTCTCCCCTTTTTCAGGATTCTGCCAATGCACTCATGGCCCAGGGTAAGGTCTTTTCTTTTTGGAGAGCCCTGCCAAATGGTATGCACATCACTGGTACAGGGGCTCACTAAGACAGGGGTAATCAATACCCCATGCTCTTCTAAAAGCTTAGGCTCTTCCTTTTCGATAAAGGAGACTTTCCCTCTCCCCTCCAGTACAAAGGCTTTCATCCGCATTTCCTTTCTATAACTTACTACTTACCGCTTGTCGTTTATAATCCAAAAAAAATAGTCTACAGCTCCTCTATCTTCTCTCCCCTTAAGGCCAAAACCCTGGGGCAGGGGTGTAAATCTCTTCGAATAATTCCGGCAATTTCCTCCGTATAGCCCGGCGCCACAATCAAAATCTCCTCCACAGGCTCCTTTTGAAAATGGCTCTTATCCACAATGGGAAGGTGGGAGGCAGGGCTGTATTTTCCCTGTTTAAAGGGGGCGGAATCAATGATATAAGCCACTTCCTCCTGCAAAGATGTGGTGGAAAGGAGGGTTAAGCCCTGGTGACTGGCACCCCACACCGCCATTTTCTCCCCCTTCTGCCTAAGTCCTTCCAAATGCTTTTTGATGTCTTCTTGGATAGCCTTCTCATTTTCCAAAATCGGCTTAATATCCACCTTCTGTCCCAATGAGCGGAAGGTGGTACAGCTTTCCTTTTCCCTCTTTTCCAACAAAAACTCTATGGTATCTCGATTTATTACTCGGCTTTCCACCAGGGAAAAGCCCTGATCCTGTACCAGACTCAAAAGACTTTCCTCGCTGTAATTGGCAATATGGTCTCTAAGTAACTCATAATAGGAACGATGGTCCAAAATATACTGAAAGCTGGGCACGGTGAGAAGAAAATATCCCCCCATTTTCAAATGCTCATAGGCAAAGGAGAGCATTTCCCCGGGATTCGGCTGGTGCTCTAAAAAGTTAAACTGCACCATGGCATCTAAGAGCCCCTCTACCGGACGGGTTTTTCCGCTTTGCAAATGCTTTCCTTCCATATTTTTCAGTTCAAAGCCTTCCTCCGGAAAGCCCTGATACAGGGAAAGCCCTGCTGCCTGTCCCTTTTCCACCAGCTCCTTTTTGTGCTCAATCCCCAGCACATAGGGTTCAAGCTTTTGGCTTCTTTTTGCACCTATGCTTAAACTTGTGCCGGAAGCTGTATCAGGACTTGTAACGGAGTTTACATCAGAACTTGTGTCGGCTCCACTTTCCACCCCGGACCACATGGCCAGAAACTCTCCTGCTCCCGCACCCAACTCTAAAATCAAAGGTCTCTTTTCTTCCTTTTTTGCCAAAAAAAGAGAGAAGCTTTTGATACTCTTCCTCTCTCAGGGCTTTCATAGTGCTGCTGCCACCCCCGGCCCGAATCACATCCTTGTAATAGGGAACCGCTTCCGTATCAAATTGCACAAGACCGCAGGACCTGCATTGGCAAAGGGAAAGGTCAATCCCCTTCTCCGTAGCCAGCTCTTCCCTTGTAGGAAATTCCTGGGCAGACTTAGGCATATTATGAAAAACAGCCAGCTCCTCCAAATTTTCCCCACAGGCTAAACATTTTTTCTCTGCCATGCTTTCCCTCTTTTCTATATACTCTTCTATATACGCTTCTATAATACTTTTCTATATTCTTTTCTATATGCTTTTCTATATGCTTTTCTATATTCTTTTCTATATGCTTTTCTATATTCTTTTCTACATATTTTTCTATATAGTTTTCTATACTCTCTTCTGATAAAAGTGTTGATACAGCTCTTCTATTCCCTGCTGAAAGGAGATTTTCTCCAAAAATCCTCTATCGTATAAGTCTTTTACAGAAGGCTTTAAATCCACAGGCCCCTCCGCATTGGAAGCCCGCTCTCCGAATCGGAGTAGAGAGGAGGAGGTGCTTAAGGTCTTTCCTTCTTTTTTTTTTTCTAAAAATGCCTTGCCAAGACTCTCTATTTCCAAAACATAGTCCTTTAAAGGGCGACTATCCTGACTGCAAATGTCATAAGTACCGCTTCCGAAGCCTCCCTCCAGCAGGAAGGCTATGGCTCTAGCCAAGTCCCTTGCCTCCATAAAGTTCCACATTTGACTGCATGGGCTTAAATCCATGGACAGGCCTGCCAGTACCGCCTGCACCAGAGTATGTACCAAAGTCGTCTCATGGTCGCCTACGCCATAGACAGAAAAGATCCGAAGGTCTAAGAACTTCATCGGATTCTCTTGTTCCGCCTTTTGTTCCGCCTTTTGTTCTGCCTTTTGTTCTGTCTTTTGTTCTGTCTTTTGTTCTGTCTCTTGTTCTGTCTCTTGTTCTGTCTTTTGTTCTGTCTCTTTTGCCTTCTCTAGTTCCGCCTCTTCCTTATCCTCGAAAGACCTAAAGCATTGTTTCGGAAAAGCGGAGTCTTCTGCCGCTCTGCCACCGGAAAGCCCGTAGCGGGAAAAGCTAAGCTTTGCCTTTCCATAGGCACTCACCGGCTCCGGATTTTCCCTTGTACCTCTGCCGTATTCCGCCTGAGAGCCTGCAAAGAGAAAGTACTTCACGCCGGTTTGAAGCCCCCATTGGTAAAAGCCCTTACTCATCAAAAGGTTTTGTTCCTGAATCTCCGGATTTTCTCTTCCCTTGGAGCCTACCCCATCCCAGGCAAAGTGGATAATGGCATCCAAGTCATTTGGGACTAGAGACGCTAAAGCAAAGCCATTCCGGGAGAAGGCAGCTTCCCGGGAGAAACTGTCTTTTTGTTTCCTGATGCCTTCTGCCAAAGCAAGTTCCCCTTCCTCTGCATAGGAGGAAAATGCTTTCATATCAACGGAAATGAGCTGAAGCCCCCTAAGGGACTCCAGCTTCTCTCTATTTTTACTCTCTTTTCGAACAATGCCATAGACCTGATGGCCTTGGGAAAGTAGCTCCTTTGCGGTATAAATTCCCAAAAAACTGCTTACCCCACTAATTAATATCTTCACAAAACTCCCTTATTGCTTGATTGTTTCCGCTTGAAAATGCTTTGCATCTTCCTTTAAAAATACTTTGCATCTTCCTTTGAAATGCTTCCCTTATTTCTTTCTGGGATAGAGCATCAGCATTTCCATTTCCTCCTCCGGAAGGAAGGGCGCCATATCCTCAAGAGGCGGGCTGAAGAGATTGCCCTCCGCATCTTTCTTGGCACTGGACTTTGGCAGGAACTGCTGCTCCATACTGACAAATACTTCACAAATCACAGGACCGCTCTGTCCTAAAGTCTTTTCAATCCCCTGCTCAAGCTCCGCATTTTCCTTGATGGAAACGTAGGGATAGCCGTAGGCATGGGCCAGCCTTTCCAAATTCGGGAAGGACAGGTCACAGCCCTCCACACCGGAGTCTACACCGATTCCCACCAGGGGCTTTCCGAAGAAGCTGTTCTGGGTCTGGCGAATGGAGTGGTAGCCTCCATTGTTTACCACGAAAATCTTAATGGGCATCTGATGATGGATAATGGTTTGCAATTCCTGCAAATTCATCTGAATAGAGCCGTCTCCGGTCATTAAGAGAATATCTTTCCCCTGGTATGGAGGGTAAATTTCTCCCTTGCCCTTCCAATAGGGATTCTCAGAAAGACGCTTTTTCTCTTCCTCGGTAAAATCCACTACGCCGTAGTAGGCACCGATAGCCGCCGGCAATCCGTAACCCATGGAAGCTACACCGTCCTGACTGATAAAGCGGGTTCCCTTTTTGATGATATAACTCTGTCCGCCGGCAACACAGGGAGAACCGTTCCCCACTACGGTAATCTGGTCTTCTAAAGCTCTCTCCGAAAGCTTTTCCACAAGGGCGTATACATTGGTCAGTTCCCCTTTCCGCTCCTCCAGATACTCCGGGAGCACGGTGGGGTAGTTTGCCTGATAAAAACGGATGGTATCAAGCCAACTTAGCTTCTCATCCTGCTTTTCTGCCAAAATCTTTCCTGCCGCTTCTTCCCGCACAAAGCCTTTCGCCTTTTCTCTGGAAATGCCCTTTCCGCCGGTAAAAAGAGGAAGCTTTTCTTCCTGCTTCAATAAATGCAGTAAAGCCTCTAAGAGAGCCTTGGCATCTCCATGAAGGGGAAGGTCACAGTGTACGGAGGGCTTTGCAATCTCTTCCAAATCAATGTCATTTTGCATCACATAGGCTTTAGGCGCCCATTCCCAGAAGCTGTATCCTACCTGACGAATATTTAAACGGGAGCCAATGCTTAAAATCACATCGGCGTTTTGCACCGCCAGATTTCCCGGACGGTCTCCTCTTCCTCCCGGACGGCCTGCATTTAAGGGATGGGTGGTGGGGAAAATGTCAGGAGCATTCCAGCCTAAAACCACGGGGATTCCCAGCTTTTCCGCACATTCTAAGAACAAGCCCTCCGCTCCCGCAATACGAACACCGTTTCCGGTATAGAAGATGGGATGTTCACTACCTCGAATCTTCTCTAAAACTTCCTTTGCCAAAGGAAGGAAATCCTGCCAGTTCTTAATCCCGGTCTTTTCCTTCTTCTCTGTATTGTCCTCTTCCAGGATATGCGGATTCTTCTCAGAAGATAAAGCCTTTAAAAGAGCTTCCTTTTCCGCATCCGACGCAAAATACTTTCTAAGGGCGGTGGCAGTCTCCGGATGGGAATTCTTCACTTTTCCGTCTGCCCAGCCGTCTCCTCCTGCTGCATAACTTTCCGGGGAGAAGCCCAACAAATCCTCTTCCTCCACCATAAAGCCCTGCACGTCCACAGGAACGTCCAGCCAGCATGGTCCCGGACGTCCGGTCTGGCAAAGGTAAATCGCCTTTTCAATGGCATAACGCACCCGATAAGGGTCAATCAGCATCTCGCTGTATTTACACATGCAGGATACGGATTGCAGAATATCAAATTCCTGGTCTCCCATGGCACGGAGTGCTCTTCCGGACCAACGGGCGGTATTGTCGTGACGCACCTGACCGGATAGAACCAGCATGGGAATGGAGTCCAGATACGCTCCCACCACACCGGTGATGGCATTGGTACCGCCGGGGCCGGAAGTCACACATACAATTCCCGGTACATTGTGGATTCTGGCATAGCTTTCCGCCGCCATGGCACAGGCCTGCTCATGGTGCTGGTATAAGGTCTTGATTCCCTTATGGTGTCCTAAGGCATCATTCAGGTGCATTGCCCCTCCGCCAACCACAGAGAAATTTCTGCTCAGTCCCATGGAATAACACTTTTGGGCAATGTAGTCTGCTACACGAATCTTCATCTCCTGCTTCCTCCTGCTCTTGTTTACATTTCATACCTTACCTACACTTTGTAAGCCGGTTCTTCTTTGCGCCATACTTGTTTTCCAGTTCTTCCATTCTTTAGAAGTTTTCTGTTCTTTACAAGCTTTTCTTTACAAGCTTTTCTTTACAAGCTTTTCTTTACAAGCTTTTCTTTACAAGCTTTTCTTTGCTAGCTGTTCTTTGCTGGCAATTCTAAGCGGCTTACTGCGTTAGTTTTTACTGCTTTGAAACTCTATTTTCAGCATCTTCATGCTTTTATAGCTCTGTCTTTTGGAATAGCCCACAGGCATTTTCCTTATATTCCCGAATCAGAGAAAGGTTAAACTCCTCTCCCGGAGCATCTTCTCCCTCTCCTTCAAAGATGTTCATTCCCAAAATCTTCTGTCCCGAGGCTAAAACACAATCCATGGCGGTACGATATTCCTGCTCGGTAAAGCCTTTTCCGAAAATGTCCTTATCCATAGAACAGTATAGAGGCAGCTGCACCAAACGAAGAAGGGAAGGAATGTGGGTCTTGGCTCTTCCGCTTTGAAAATCTCTGTCCGTAAAACAATAAAGACTGGTGTGCATCAAAGGATCTCGAACCCCCGGATGCTTTGCGGCAAGCTCCCTTCTGGATTCCAGGCTATCCCCGCCTCCCTGCATAGGAACAAACTCATCCCCTAAGGTCATTAAAGCATCGTTAATGATTCCTTTTTCCTCTTCGGTGGCTCCCAAAAGCAAAATTCCCCTGCAATGGGGAAGGCGAACCATTACCTGCCGAAGCCAGGAATTGTGACAAAGCGCCCTTGCCTCCCGCCTCTTCAAATCCGCCTGATGGTCAAAAAGCAGAAGAATAAAGTCCTCCCGAAGTCTCTCTAAAAAAAACTTGGTCAAAAAGTGCATGGAAGCACAGTCAAAGAAATGCAATCCATAGGGAGAAATATCCTTTTCCAAAAGGCTTTTCCGAAAGCCCATACAGCCCTGTTCCAAGCTTTCCGGATAATACATCCCATTTTCCCGAAGAGAAGAATACTCTTCTTTTCCATATCTTCCTTGAAAATCAAAAAAGGAAATCTGCTCTTTCTCCATGCCTTACTCCCTTCTTTCCTCTTCATCCCCTCAAGCCACTCTAAAGCTCTATTCTATACTTTCTATGAAGACAGTTCCATAGCCTATATAAAAACCGTATCATAGCTTTATAACAACAATGCAATGTTTTCTAAAAAGTAATTCCATGGACTTTCAAAAACTCTTCTATACTATAAAAGAAAAGATTGAAAATCTCCATAGTCTAAATTCATTAAGCAAAGCCCCTTTGCCGGAGCGGTGGGACCTGCCAGAGTGCGATCCTTCATTTCCAAAATTTCTTCTAATTGGGCTAGGCTTATCCTTCCCCTTCCCAGCTCCAAAAGAGTCCCGGCCAGAATCCGAATCATGTGGTACAAAAATCCATTTCCCTCTACAGAAAAATGAAGGTAATCCCCCTCTTCTTCCAGGGAAAAATGATAAATCTCCCGCACAGAGCTCCCCCCCTGCAAAAGACTTTGGGCCTTGGGATTGGCAAAGCTTCGAAAGTCATGCTCTCCCTTTAAAAACTCCATTCCCTGGGAAATTCTCCCGCAATCCAGAGGAAAGGTATAATGGTATGCCGTCCTTCTACGAAGGGGATTTTCCACCTTGCTCCGGCAAATGCTGTAACGGTAAGCCTTCCTATGAGGGGTAAAGCGGGGATGAAACTCCTGCTGCACGGAGTGGGCTTCCATCACCCGAATATCCTCCGGCAAATAGCTGTTTAAGGCTCGTAAAATCTGTTCTCCGGAAACCTTCCCCTCCGTATCGAAGGAAAGGAGATTGCCCAGAGCATGCACCCCCTGATCCGTCCGACTGGCTCCGATAAAGTTTTCCATTTTCCATGGAAAAAGACTACGGAGCTGCTCTTCTACGGTGCCTGCAATGGTGGAAAGTCCCTCCTGCTTTTGGAAGCCATGGTAGGACGTACCCTCATAGGCCAGTTTTAATACAATACGCTGTTCCATCTCTTCCTTTCTGTTATTTACCCTTAGCCATTCTGTCCGGTTTATCTCTCCATTTTTCCAATTTTATGGCAGAGAGACAAATCGGCTTCCAATGGAAAGCGCCAACACTATAAGCAGGAAGAGGTAGGAAAGATAGTCTCTTCTTTCATAGTGGAGAGGCTTCATTTTCGTTCTACCCTCTCCTCCCTGATAGCAACGGGATTCCATGGCTAAAGCCAGGTCATAGGCTCTTCGAAAGGCGGAGACAAAGAGGGGCACCAAAATCGGCACCATAGCCTTTGCCTTCTGGATGATTCCTCCGCTTTCAAAGTCTGCCCCTCTAGCCATCTGAGCCTTCATAATCTTATCCGTTTCCTCCACCAAAATCGGAATGAAACGCAGCGCAATGGACATCATCATGGCAATCTCGTGGATGGGTAAATGCAGCTTTTTTAAGATGGAAAGCCCCTTCTCCATACCGTCTGTCAGCTCATTGGGGGTGGTGCAAAGGGTCATTAAGGAACTGCTTAATACCAAAAGAATCAGTCTCACCGCCATCATAGACGCAATGTGCAATCCCTCTTGGCTGATTTTAAACATATAAAAGCGAAAAATCTCTTTTCCCGGCGTTAAAAACAGGTTAAAGCTCACCGACAGTAAGAGGAGGAACAAAACACTTTTCAATCCCCGAACCATAAAGGAGAAGGGAACATTGGAAAGCTTAATCAATAAAAGCAAAACCAGAGCCAGAAAAATATAGGCAGTCCAGGAATTGACAATAAACAAGGCAATCAGAAACAAAAAGGTTCCTGCCAGCTTCACTCTGGGATCCAGTCTATGAAGAAGGGAGTCTACCGGGTAGTACTGCCCTAAAGTAATTTCTCTAAGCATTTTCCCCTCCCTTTCTCTTTTTATAGGCAGAAAGAATCATTGCCTTCGCTTCCTCTACCGTATTCTTCTTAGGGAAGGACAAGCCCTTTTCCTCCAAGCTATACAAAAAGGCACGAATCTGGGGCAGGCCTAAGCCCAGTTCCTCCATTTCCTTTTTATGGGAAAATACCTCCTCCGGGCTACCCTGCCGGATACATTCTCCCTGATTTAAAACAAAAACCTCCTCTGCATAGCGAGCTACATCATCCATGGAGTGAGAAACCAGGAGGATGGTCATGGCATAGCGCTCCTGCAAATGGGCAATCACTTGAAACAGCTCTTCTCTTCCTGCCGGATCCAGTCCTGCGGTGGGTTCATCCAAAATCAAAAGCTCCGGTTCCATAGCCAGCACGCCCGCAATAGCCACCCTTCGCTTCTGTCCGCCGGAAAGTTCAAAGGGAGACTTCTGCCATAGAGCTTCTTCCACTCCCATACTTCTTAAAGCCTCTTCCGCCTCTTTCCTGACTTCCTCCAAAGATAAGCCCTGATTCTTCGGTCCGAAAAGCACATCCTCAAAAACCGTTTCCTCAAAAAGCTGATACTCGGGATACTGGAAGACCAAGCCTACCTTGAAACGAAGTCCTTGAAAATCAAAGCCCTCTTCCCGGAAGGAAAGTACCCCTTCCTTTTCCACTTTTCTTTTCTTACCCTTCCAGAACAAAAAGCCCTTATCCTGTAGAATCAGGGCGGGATTCTTCCGAAAATGTACGGAAATCTCTCCTTCTTCCGGCTTAATCAGACCGTTAAAATGCTGTAAAAGGGTAGATTTTCCCGAACCGGTGTGGCCAATCAGGGCGGAAAAGCTTCCCCTTTTAATGGAAAGATGAATGTCTTTTAAGGCATAGCTTTCCATGGCAGTGCCCTTCTGGTAAATGCAGGAAAGATTATCTACTTTCAGAATAAAGTCCTTTTCTATTTCCTTGTCCTTTTCATTTTCCGTTTCTTCTAAAGAGGGCGTAGATGCTTGGGAAGCTACTCCCTCAGCACTCTTTACTCCGGAATTGTCTGTCTCCAAGCTTGGCAACGCATCGGATTCGCCTTCCGGATCCTCCTGTTTTCGCTCCTGCTCCATCTCTTCCACAAAGGAATCCTCCCCGAAGATAGAGAGTAATTCCTCCACCAGCTCCTCTTCCTTTAAAATGCCCTCCGAAATCGGCATGCCGGAAAGACGAAGCTCATGGGCCAGCTCCGTAATCAAAGGCACATCCATCCGTAAAGACTTTAGCTCTTCCACCTTGGAAAAGATTTCCTTCGGCGTGCCGTCCAATACCAGCTTCCCTTGATCCATCAGGATAATGCGGTCCGCATCCACCGTCTCTTCCATATAGTGGGTAATCAAGATGATGGTGATGCCCTTCTTTTGGTTCAGCTCCCGAATGGAACGAATCACCTCCGCTCTACCGCTGGGATCCAGCATGGCGGTGGGCTCATCCAGTACAATGGTTTTCGGCTCCATAGCCAGAGTTCCTGCAATGGCTACCCTTTGCTTCTGTCCGCCGGATAAGTGATTAGGAGACTTCAGGCGGTAGGCTTCCATATTTACTGCGCCCAGAGCATCTGCCACCCTCTTCCAGATTTCCTCTGTAGGAATACCGATATTTTCCGGACCGAAGCCCACATCCTCCTCCACCACGGAGGCAATAATTTGGTTGTCGGGATTCTGAAAAACCATGCCCACCTTTTCCCGGATAGGAAAAACATTGGCCTCCTCCCGGCTGTCCATACCGGAAATAATCACGCATCCCTCCGTAGGAATCTGTAAAGCATTAAAAAGCTTTGCCAGTGTGGATTTTCCGGAACCGTTGTGGCCCAGCACACAAACAAAGCTTCCCTCTTCGATTGTGAAATTCAAATGAGAAATAGCGGAAAGTTTCTCCACTACCTCATCATTTTCGTCCCTTCGTACGTATTCGTAAGTACAATCTTTTATTTCTATATTATTCAAAAATTTTCTCCTAAAGAAATACACAATAAATCCTAGTCAGTATATCCCTTAGCGTGTGAAAAGGCAATGAAATGCCGTGCTTATCCTATTCGTCTAACATAATCTTCCCTTTTTTTGCTTTGACCTTAAGCCTTTCCATTTGTTCTTTCTCAATCTGCTGAATACTTTTCTCCGGCTTTGGTAAATCCTCCGGCATTGTGCCGCCTATCTTCTTGATTGCTGTCCTTACTTCCTTACCTACATTATAATGAACACTAGTGGCCGACTCTGCCCCCTGCACCTTATCCTTGCGGAGCTTCTCCTCAGTCTGAGATATGCGGAACAGATTAGCAATCAACTCAGTACTACCCATATAATCAAGAATTTTCTGGCCAACTTCAAGTTCTTTCCTTGCGTGAATAGCCTCCACGTCAAGTCCACCATACAGTCCCATATATCCTGCATTTTGAAATATTGCAAATTCCTCATTTGTAATTACCCCGGCATCGTTCGCCGCTTCCGCTAAAAGTTGATTCCACTGTTTAATATCGCCCCTGACAACCAGCCTCCTCCTGTCCTCATCAAGCTTGTTAAAGTGGTCTGCTACCTCTTGCCTGTATGTCTGTATAGCGAAATAGGTCTGACCAAGTGCAACCACTTCCTTCCTAGGATCACCATTCTGAACAATAAGGTAACAGGCGTATCGAGATAATTCATAATCTTTCTTGGGTTTTGAAGTTGCCCCTGCCTCCACGATTTTCCTGACCTCAGGAAAATCGCCAACAACGCTATGCCCACTGTTTTCACAAGCAATCATTGCCCTCCCAATTACCTTTGAAAAATTCTCCCATTTTGTGTAATCTAGTGCAATCGCCAACTCCCGAGCACTCCAGTATTCAGATCCGTCACCTCGAATATGCTTTATTTCCTCAAATTGTTTATACTCCTTGGCTTTTAAGTCACTCATGTCCATCTCCAATCATATACTATGTATTGCTTCCCTATTTTTTAGCTTCATCCCCCAAAAAAAGGCAATACTTTTCTATAAAATATTGAGACCTTCCAAGATATCTCTATCCCGGAAGGCCCACACAAATATGCTAAAGAAAATCCCTTTTCGCATACGAAACTTTATTTCTTTTTTGCATTACTTTACCCACTGTCCTCTTTCATTTAGACGGAAGCCGGAAATGCTGGTATTCTTCGCCATTGCCCCGTCCTCTCTAAAGTAGTAGTAAACTGTATTTCCATTTTCCTGTAAGGAAATCCAGCCCGTTCTCATGGCACCGGAATTGTCAAAGTAATACTGCTCCTTGCCAATCTGCATGATACCGTTGGAAAGCATAGCTCCACAGCGGTCATCCTTTTCCGGACGAAGATAATACCACTTCTGGTTAATGAATCTCCAGCCGGTCTTCATATCGCCGTTTACAGGATCCAAATAGTACCAGTCTCCGTAGCTGTTCTTAAACCATCCGGTTTCCATCTCCGCCTGTCCGTTGAAATGATACCAATGTCCATTCCACTCTACCCAGGTATTGATGGCAGGCTGGCTGTTGGGGAAACGGAAATACCACTTTCCGTTGCTTTGGCTAAAGCCGATGGTACCGGGAATATTGGCAGTGCTGGAATTGTTCTGTCCGCTCCGGCCCTGTACCTGATTCTCACTGTATTTTCCTTCTCCGTTAGAGCGAGTGCTCTGCTGGATGTCCAGAACTTCGGACTCCGCTTCCTCAGAGGACTTTCCTGCCTTCTTCTGCTCCTCGGTATAAGGAATGGTCTTTACGGAAAATGTATAGCTTCCTTCCTCTGTCATCCAAGGATAAAAATTCAGACTTAACGCATCTGTGGTAATCTTTGTTAGTCTTCTGCCTTCTTTGAAAAGGCTGACCTCATAGACACCGGAACCATTTTCCGGAGCAGTCCAACGGGCTCTTCCCAAGGAATTATTGTCCCACTGCAAATTATCCGCCATGGAATACTGTCCCTGCACCGCTCTTAACTGAATCAGTAGTTCCAGCTCTGTAGAGCTGATTCTCTTGGCACTAATCAATGTTCCGTTGGTCACACGGACATTGTTGCTGTTATAGGCACCGAAGAACTGGTAGTAAAGGGTGTCTCCATTACTCTTATCCCGGCTGTCCGCCACAAGATAAAGCTGCACCTTCGGGGTGCTTCCCACGGTAATGTCCCCTGCATTTCCACTGTCTACCCATTGAACCGCATCCACGTGGTATTTGTCACTGTCCCCTGTAGAAAAATCACCTTCGCTGATATTTCCAAGGCTGTCCCCCGGATCCAGATTCCGAAGTCTTTCCTCCACCTTAATCCGAATCATATTGATGTTGCTGATGCTATCCCTCGCAAAAGCAGGCATGCTCAAAGAAAAAAGCATTGTGGCCATAAAGGCTAAAGACAGCCCCAGGCGCTTTCCTGTATTTTGAAAAAATCTAATCATACAAAACCTCCTGTTCACATTTCCTCCTAGTATAAGACTGGGGCATAAGGGAAAACAAGTGCTTTTCTCTTACGATTCCGGAACAGCAGCGCGTTCTTTTAAGTCCTCTTTATCCACTTTCCATTGGTAAAGTCGGGAATAGCCACCGGCTGTCCCCCCAAGAGCAATAGACTCCTCCGCCAGGGCGGTAATGCTCATCCAACTGGCCATATCATACACATCAATAGGCATAGGCAGGTCTTCCTGGAGACAGCGAATAAAGTCAGAGAAAATCAGGTAGTCCATGCCTCCATGCCCCTTCTTTACGCCCGCCTTGAGATAGTCTCTCCACACAGGATGCTCATATTTTTCCCGGAAACGCTCTACATTTCCCCACTGCTTCTTCCATTCAAAATGATCCTTTGCTCCCTCATCCCCATCCAGGAAAATGGAAGCATTGTCCTCCATATACATCCCCTTGGTGCCCTGTACAGTAAAGCCCCTGGAATAGGCTCTGGGTAGGGTGGTATCCAAGGTCAGTAAAATGCTTTCCCCGTTACTGCATTTGATGATGGTATTGACCACATCTCCCTGCTGAAAAACGGTATTTTGTAGCGCCTTGTCCTCCGGCTTTTTTTCCTTGATATATTCTCTAAGACCCGCGGCCTTGGAAGCCATGGAACAAAGGCTTAGCATACGGTTTCCCCGGTTGATATGCAGCACCTTGGCAATGGGACCAAGCTCATGGGTAGGATAATTTTCCGTATTTCGATGAATATAATTGTCCAAACGGTAATGACGATTTTCCTTTCCAAAGGAGATTTCTTCCCGCAAATCATGCTTGTATCCACCCTCACAATGCACGATTTCTCCCAGTACCCCTTCCTCTGCCATGCGATAAACCATCATTTCATCCCTGCCATAGACACAGTTTTCCATAAACATGATGGGAGTCTTCGTCTCTTCATAGCAATCCACCAGCTTCCAGCACTCCGGCAGGGTATAGGCTCCCCCTACCTCGGAGGCCACCGCCTTTCCTGCCCGCATGGCCGCCATGGCTATTTCACTGTGGGTATCCCAGGAAGCACAAATCAAGACAGCATCCAGCTCCTCCATAGAAAGCATTTCCTTATAGTCGGAAAATGTCTTCGGTCTTTCTCTCCCCATCTCCACAAGGGCATTGGCCACCTCCTCCTGCCGGTCCCTGTAAACATCACAAAGGGCAATAAAATCCACATCCGGATGCTCGGAATACACATTTTTTACTAAGTCTGCCCCTCTTTGTCCAAGTCCGATTATCCCAAGCTTCACTTTCTTTCCCATAAGCTATCCTTTCCCGCCGTAACATCGTGCCATTTGTCCTAATTCTATCCATCATTCTATCACGATTCCATTTCAGAAAGCTTTCCCCAATGAATAAAAGATTTTCACTATCGCATACAGAAACCCTTGCCCGGAAAAGCATATCCGAACTATCTTTTTTCAACAAAAAAGTACAGTAGTAGGCACACAAATACCATCACTACTGCACTTTCATTATAAACCGGTTTAATTCTTCACAGCTCCATCATCATACAAATGACAGCAAACCTTATGCCCATTGCCCATATCCTTTTCTTCCGGCACCTTGCTCTTACAGATCTCCATGCACTGACTGCAACGGGTATGGAACTTACAGCCCTCAGGAGGGTTCGCCGGGGAAGGAATACTTCCTTCCAAATAATACGATTCATCTTAGCCTCCGGATCCGGAATGGGAATCGCGGAGAACAAAGCCTTGGTATAGGGGTGGAGAGGATTGGCAAAGATATCCTCCGTATTTCCAAACTCCACCAAATTTCCAAGATACATTACCCCCACCGTATCCGCGATATGCTCTACCACGGATAAGTCATGGGAAATAAAGAGGTAGGTCAGCTTATACTTTTCCTGTAAATCCTTTAAGAGGTTGATAATCTGTGCCTGAATGGACACATCCAAGGCGGATACCGGCTCATCACATACCACAAACTCCGGATTCAATGCCAAGGCTCTGGCAATACAGATTCTCTGTCTCTGTCCGCCGGAGAACTCATGGGGATAACGCCCCTTATGGAAGGGCTGCAAACCGCAATTATCCATAATGCGGTCAATGTAGTCCTCGTACTCCTCCTTGGGAACCAGATGATGCTCCTTTACCGCTTCTCCGATAATTTCTCCTACAGGAAGTCTGGGAGAAAGGGAGGAGAATGGATCCTGGAAGATAATCTGCATCTTGGTGCGTAGTTCATTTAACTCGGATTTGGGAATATCGTAAACCTCTTTTCCGTTAAACAGCACATCTCCCGCTGTCTTCTCTCCGCTTAAACGCAGGATGGTTCTTCCTGTGGTGGTCTTTCCGCAACCGGACTCTCCCACCAGCCCCATGGTGCTTCCTCTTTTGATAGAGAAGGAAATGCCGTCAATGGCCTTTACCTGTCCCACCACCGTATTAAAGAAGCCTCCTCGAATGGGGAAATATTTCTTCAGGCCACGAACCTCTAAAATATTGTCTTCATTTTCCCGGACAGTCTTAGCTTCTGTCTCCTTTAAAATGCTATTTTCCATTATTTCCTCGCTTCCTCATCATACAGGTAGCAGCTTACTCTGTGGGTCTCGGAGAGGCTGATTTCTCCGGGATAAGCCCCGTCACAGCAGCCCTTCCGCTTGTCACAACGATCTCGGAAGTAGCAATAATTCGGCATGTTAATGGGGTTAGGCACCTTTCCGGGAATGGAATAGAGCTTTTCCACATGCTTTCCTACCACAGGCTTGGAAGCCATTAAACCGATGGTGTAGGGGTGGGAGGGATTGGAAAAAATTTCCTTTGCCGTTCCCGCTTCTACCACACGACCGGAATACATAACCACCACATAATCCGCCATTTCCGCAATTACCCCAAGGTCATGGGTAATCAGCATAATGGAGGAGTTGATCTTGTCCTTTAAGCCACGTAATAAATCCAGAATCTGTGCCTGAATGGTTACATCCAGGGCTGTTGTGGGCTCATCCGCAATAATCAGCTTGGGAGAGCAGGCCAAAGCCATGGCGATTACGATACGCTGCCGCATACCGCCGGAAAGCTCGTGGGGATACATATTGTAAACGCCCTCACTGTTGGCAATGCCAACCATTTCCAGGAGCTCAATGGTACGCTTCTTCGCCGCCTCTTTCGTTTCATAACCGCTCTTATGGAACAAAAGCACCTCATCCACCTGGTCTCCGATTTTGAAAACCGGATTTAAGGAGGTCATAGGCTCCTGGAAAATCATGGACATAAAATTTCCCCGAAGATGCTGCATCACTGTTTCAGGGGTTTTGCTAATGTCGTAAACCTTATCTCCCGTATTTAAGCGAATGGCTCCGTCCACAATCTGTCCCTGAGGCCGCTGTAAAAGCTGCATCAGAGAAAGGCTGGTTACGGATTTTCCGCAGCCGGACTCTCCCACTACCCCCACGGTTTTTCCCATGGGAACGGAAAAGCTCACGGAATCCACACTCTTTACCGTTCCGGCATCGGTGTAGAAATAGGTCCGAAGATTCTCAAACTCCACCGTATTCTCCGGATTCTTCATTTCCGTCAAATACTCTGATTCCGGGACATTTTTCCGCTTCCGCTTTTTTTCTAAGGTAGCAGTAATTTTTCTATTTTCTTTCGATATCCTCCGGGCTTCTTTTCCGGAAAGATAACCGTCTTCTCTTGCCATTTTCTATCCTCAACTTATCTTCCTACAGCTTTCCAAGGCAAATGCCGGAAAGCATGATTTTTTACCGAAACCTTTTATCGCTTCATCTTCGGGTCAAAGGCATCTCGCAAGCCGTCTCCCACCAGGTTAAAGGCCAACACGGTAAGCAACAGGCAGACACCGGCAGGAATCCAAATGAAGAGATAGTTACTTAAGACATAGGTATTGTTAACATCGTTAATGATATTTCCCCAGGAAGCAAAGGGGAACTTTACACCAAGTCCCAGGAAGGACAATACCGCCTCTGTCAAGATTACACCTCCCAAGCTCATGGTACAGGTAACAATGAGCTGAGGAATAACGTTTGGTAAAAGGTGTCGGAAGATTCGGTTTACGGGTTTAATCCCTGTAGCCTCCGCCGCAGTCATAAATTCCTGCTCTCTTAAAGTAAGAATCTGTCCACGCACCAATCTGGTAATGGAAGGCCAACCGAAGAATCCCAGAATAATCATCAGGTAAAACATACGAACCTGAGGATCCACCCGCATTGCATCCATAGCCGCACCGATAATGATATAAATTGGAATAGTAGGTATACAGTAGAAAATATCCACAATTCGCATGATTAAAGAATCAATCCAGCCTCCGAAATATCCGGAAATACCGCCCAGAAGCATGCCCAAAACGGTTTCAATAATCACAACTACGAAACCGATATAAAGGGAAACCCTTCCGCCGTACATCAGTCTGGTCAACATATCCATACCATTCTTATCGGTTCCCAGAGGATGAGCCTTGCTGGGTGGAGAATAAGAGTCATAGACCATCTGCTCTCTGCTTTGCAGAATACTATAGGTTTTGGAGGTGGCATCATATTCCATGGTATAGTTTGCCTCTACTCCGTCATCTTCGGTAAAGCTAAAGCTGGTAGCTCCCGCCTGAATCTTCTCCAGAAGCTCTTCCTTAAACTTCTGGGAGAAGGTCACATCGCTCATAATGGCATTTACCACATAGCGGCTGGCATAAGCATAAGCAGTTCCGTCCTTTGTTACGGTTCCATCCTCGGAAAGGGTATAGCTGCTGCCCCCCTCCGTAAATTCCTTTTCTCCGTTTGTCAAGGCCTTTAAAATGCTTAACTGCTCTGCAAAAGGAATCTGTCCTTCCCCGGAAACGGAAGTCACCGTATCTACTGCCGCAAAGGCTACCGGGTCAGAGCTTCCCTTCTTGCTAATGATATAGAAGTCTTTTCCCGCCTCTTCAAAGCTGTAGTCTACGCCTCCTGCGGCAAACTCTGTAAGCTTCTTTCCCTTGGCCAATACGAACTGGGCCTGGGCAAGAGCAGGGAAGCTATCCTTTTCCGCCTGCTGATAACGAAGCTCCGTGTTTACCTTAACGCCGGCATACTTCTGGCTTTGGCTGTCCTTACGGTAGAAAAGCTGAGACTCTCCGTAGGGCATTAAAGCTCCTCCTAAGAAGGAGAAGAGAAACATGAAAACCAAAACCACCATACCCAAAACCGCAATGCGGTTTCGGAAAAAGCGCTTTGCCACCATTGCTCCGGGAGAGAGGGTTTTGACACGACGGTCGTCACTTAAAGAATATTTTTCTAAATCAGACATCTTTTCCCCTCCTTTCCTAATCAATGCGAACTCGAGGATCTACCACGGCATATAAAATATCCGTAAGAAGGTTTCCAATCAAGGTCAAGACGGCAATAAACACTAAGTAAAACATGGAGAACGGAATGTCTCCTGAAATCATAGCCTGATAAGAGGTGTAGCCGATTCCCGGAATGGAAAAAAGCTGCTCCGTAATCATGGCTCCGGAAAATAATCCGGGAAGAGAGGTACCCCAAATGGTAACCAGCGTAATCAAGGTATTCCGGAAGGCATGATGATAAATTACCCGTCCCTCGGAAAGTCCCTTCGCTCTTGCAGTACGGATGTAATCCGAATTTAATACCTCCAGCATATTGGTACGAATATATCGCATATATGCTCCGATGCTGGCAATCAGCAGGGTAAGAATCGGTAAAACCAGGTGTAAAGCAATATCCATCTTCTTTCCGCTTGGAGAAAGAATATCGTAATTTCTTCCCACCAGTCCGCCTAAGTCGAACCATTGTAATTTCACGGAAAATACCAGCTTCAAAAGAGAAGCTGTGAAGAAGGTGGGAAGAGAAATTCCTGCCAAAGCCACAATGGAAATCACATTATCCTGCCAGGAATACTGCTTGGTTGCCGCAATAATTCCCAAGGGCACGGAAATTGCTATTTCCAAAATCATAACCACAAAGCTCATGATAAAGGAAATCCCCACTACCTCTTTAAATTTCTGGGTAACCGGCACGGTATACTTCCAGCTGTCTCCGAAGTCTCCTCTAACAGCCTTGCCCAACCAGGCAAAGAATCCGGGCACAATGCCCTTGTCCATGCCGTAAGTAGCCTCCAACTGCTGCATCCACTCTTCAAAGCTTTTGGATCCCGGCTGCTGGGACTTCTGTCTGGCAATCTGCTCCAAATAGGAGGTCGGTAGAGATCGCATTAAGATATAAAGCAAGAAAGATACGATAAACAGAATCACTACGGACCATAATAATCGTTTGATAATATACTTTTTCACTGAAAAACCTGCTCTTCCATATCAAGAATAGCCGCATTCCTAAAGTTTCAGGAAACGCGGCTATTACCCGAAAAATGTATACGGAACAATCCGTTTACTTTTACTTTGCTAATTGAAGATTCTCAACTTCAACATACCACTTGTAGAACGGACTCATATCCGGAGTAATGGTATCCACCTGAATACGCTGTGCAGAGAAGATGGTTACTTCCTTTCTCTGGTAGATTGGTACCTCGCAGGACCAGTCGATAATCTTGTCAAGACAAGCCTTATACATGGTCTTACGATATTCCTGATCCGTTGACTCTCTCGCCTGAAGAATCATGGTATCTAAGTCCGCATCCTCAATCTGGTACATATAGTTGGAACCGCCGGGAGCTGCTCCGCCATTTGCAATATCAGAGTAATATACCTGGAACATATCCGGATCCGGTGTTGCCTGCCAAGCCGCACACCACATCTCTGCCTGCTTAGCCTGAATCTTATTCCACATATCGGAGCTGTTGGAAATATCGTTAATGGTAAGCTTCATACCGATTTCCGCAAAGGCCTTCTGTGCCTCTGTCAAAATCATAAAGGAGGGGTGGTCTCCGGTTCCGGAACCGGGAATCATTACCTCATATTCCATCTTTGCCCCGGCAGGAGCTGCAGTAATCTTTCCGTCTGCCACGGTATAGCCTGCCGCCTCTAAGAATCCTAAAGCCGCCTTCTTTGCTGCTGCATATTTATCCTCATCGGACATTCCGGAGGTATAAATCGGTTCTCCCTTTGCATCCTTGGAGAAAGCAATCTGATAGCCGTCATCGGTAGGCTGAGGTGCCGCCCAGGAAGTATTGGTAATCGGATAATTAATTACGCTTGCTCTGTCTCCATAGTAGCTGCTTACCGCAAGGTCTCTGTATACAGAGAAAATAGTGGCAAAGGCACGACGGAGATTCTTGGAAGCTTCACTTCCCGGCTCATTGTTTACAGAAACATTGTGGGTATTGATACCGATATATCCATAACCTAAGGCATCTACAGCAGAGGTGTAAATCTTATCTCCGGAGATTTCTCCGTTACTGTTTGCCTTCTTAATGGCATCTGCAATCTCATTGGTATAGCTTGGGTTTGTTACATCTGCTGTTCCTGTCAATACTGCATTTACACGGTCAGCCTGTGCAACATAGTTCACCTTCAAACTCTTGGTCTTCGGTGCGCCGAGATAATAATTCTCGTTTGCCTTCATGGAAACCACACCGTTTTCATATTTCTCAAAAACGTAGGGACCTGCACCTAAAGGCTGGGTGGTCTTTGCACGAACGCCGCTTAAATCTCCCTTGGGGAAACCGAACTTATTGTTCGCATAGTCATACTGGGCAGGATCTCCATAATAATGTAAAGGAGAAACGGCAAAGGTAAGCTGATAAATCGTCTGAGCATCCACCCTGGTTGTTATAACACGTACAGAATAATCTCCGGTCTTCTGAATACCGCTGATATTGGGAGCGGAATTACCGGTCTCCACACCGACAGAGTAGTCCTTATAGCTTTCCATTAACTCGGTAAAGGGAGTACCTGCACTCTCTGCAGAGCTCATATCTGTTACACTGCCGTTATACTTTGCTACCATAGCATTGAAGAAATCCATAGCCGTTGCATCTTCCTTCAAGCCTTCATAGCCATAGTTTGCCGCAAATGCCGCTACGGAATCCCCTTCCTTATTGCTTCCATTGGCAATCAAGGTATCCTCAATTTCCTTCACAAAGGCCTCGGCAGCCTTCTTGTAATCTGCCCAGAACTTTGTCTGCTGCTCCTCTGTCCACTTGGAGAAGTCCTTATTGTCCTCTCCTGCAGCCAGAATCAGCTTAAAGAGGGGTTCCATACCCTTTCTATACTCTTCCATACCCTGAATCGGTAAAGAGTAAATAGAAGCCAATCCGTCATAGGTCGGATCTGAATATACATACATGGAGAAAATCACATCATCAGCAGTTAAAGGCTTACCGTCGGAGAACTTTACGTCGTCTCTTAAAGTAAAGTCATAATATACAGTTCCGTCTGCATTCTCGGTAACTGCCAGGTCGGAAATTCCCTTATAGGTGTATTCCTTACCGTTATACTCCTTGGTCTCCCCTTCAATGCCCTTGTAAATAATGGCACCGCTACGATCTGAGTTTAAGAGAGTAGTCGCAGTTAAATTTGCTACATCCTGATCCTGTACAGTCTCCGCAAAGAACATAGAAAACTTCGCACTAAACTCATCCTGTGCAAAAACCAAGGAACCGTCGGTATTGCCGGCAGCTTCTTGACCGCTTTCGCCCTGAGCCTTTGTTCCATCCTCCGCTTTCTTGGGAGAACATCCTGCCAATGCGGAAGCGGCCATCACTGATGCAAGCAGTGATGCCATAATCGCTTTTTCTTTTCTTCATTCTACTTCCTCCTTTTAGTAATTTTTTGGCTTCCTTTCAAACTGCATTTTCATTCATTATAGATCCTTCGTTCCTCCATCTTCCAAGAGGAAAAGCTCTGTTTTAACTTCTGCCAAAACAGGATGGAAAAAACGATAAATCCCAAAACCAATGCAAAAACTGACGCCTCTCCTACAAGCCCTCCATCTCTTCCTCCTCTTAGGAGATAAATCCCCTGGAAAAGAAGAAGGATTCCTGCAAATAGGAAGGAAAGAACCACATTTCCCTCCAAAGGAATGAAGCTTTTTTGATAGGTCCAACCGTCCACCGTGCCCTTCTTCCTAAGATAGCCCAGGAAACGAACAGAGGCTAAAAGCACTTGAATGATGCACATTCCATAGGGCAAGGTCAGGAATAGCTTGTGGGATAAGGCAACCTTCGAGAAAAATCCCGGAATCAAGAGAAAAGGAAGCTGAAAGAAATAACAAGCAATCAGAAGCCGTTTTTCTTTTTTTTGCAATTCCAAAGGCCGTATATCTTTATACAGCTTTTTTCTCGCTTCATCTGCCTCCTTGGAAAGAACGCCGCCTTTTCCATAGGGCGTCCTAAACATTCCCATGCTTTCTCCTCCATTATTTCGACTTTACTTGATTCTCAGTATTTTTGAATCTTAGTCTTTTTCTTGATTCTTAGTCTTTATCCTCGCTCGTTCTTCCGTCCTATAATGAAAAAATATTGTGATCTCCTGAAACTTACTCTTGCTCACTTAATTAGTTCATGATTTAAAAATAAGAAAATTCCTTGTATCTCACAATAATTTAACCCATAGCTTACCTGTATTTTTTTATGCTACGTCAATTATATTTATAGAATAAGAGATATTCCTAATTATATTTTTCTTTCTTATTTTGCCAATTTTATTTATAGAAGCTTTATTGTTTTTTTGCATTTTGATATTTCATTTTTCTATAAACCTGCTCCTTTTATTTTGTTTTAGATGTTTTACGCAGTATTTTCCTGCAATACTTATGCAATTACGCCAGTATTTAAGCTATGACAAAAAAAGAGGAAGCCCGGCTTCCTCTTTTTTAGCAACTTTGTTCTATTCGTTTTGTAAAATATTATACAAGCTCTAAAAGAACTTCCATAGCAGCGTCTCCCTTACGAAGACCTACCTTTACGATTCTTGTATATCCACCGTGACGGTTCTCGTACTTTGGTGCAATCTCTTCAAAAAGCTTCTTTGCCAAGTCTAACTTCTTGGTGTTCTTCTTTCTTCCGGCTGCTTCTTGAGGTCTAACAGTTGGAACATAGGTAGCTGCAAGAATCTGACGACGAGCCTGCAAACGGGAAGGCTTATCCTTCTGAATGCTCTTCTCTACTTCCTCATAAACGGTAACCTTCTTACCGTCTTTCACTTCTTTAACGCGCTTTCCATCCGCATCCTTCTTTGCAACCTTTGCATTAACGACAACCATCTCATAGTTGTCTTTCTCTCTTACTGCCAAAGCAATAAGCTTCTCTACCTGCTTACGAACTTCCTTCGCTCTAGCCTCTGTAGTAAAAATCTTTCCATGCTCCAATAAAGAAGTGGTTAATGCGCGAAGCATTGCCTTTCTCTGATTTGAAGCTCTTCCTAACTTTCTATAATTTGCCATGTTTTCTCCTTATCCGTGCTTTTTAGTCTTACCGGTTGGCCTTACTGTTATCTATTCTTCCGGAAATGATAATCCCAGATTCAAATCTCTTAACTTCGCCAAAACTTCCTCAAGAGACTTTCTTCCCAGATTACGAACCTTCATCATATCCTCAGGTGTCTTGGAGGTTAACTCGGACACTGTATTAATTCCTGCTCTCTTCAAGCAGTTATAGGAACGGACACTTAATTCCAGTTCATCGATATTCATCTCCATCACTTTGCCCTTTTCGTCTTCGGGCTTATCCACCATAAGCTCTGTTGCAGCCACTTCCTCAGAAAGCGCTACAAACAAATCCAGGTGCTGAAAAAGCATTTGTGCCGCCTTGGAAATCGCATCTTCCGGAGACATACTTCCGTTGGTATATACATCCAAAGTCAATCGATCATAGTCCGTCATATTACCTACACGGGTATTCTCGATGGACATATTTACTCTTTCCACCGGAGTATATAAAGCATCAATGTCCTGATAGTCCTTTGGTGCTTCTACTCTTCCTTCTGCCTTTTCTCCGGAGTAACCCTGTCCTCTACTGATAAAGAGGGAAATGGAGCCCTTGGCTCCCGCCTCTACAGTAGCAATATGCTCTGTAGGATTACTCAGCTTAAGTTCCGACTCTCCAATAAAATCTTCAGCCAGAATCTCGGACTTTCCGGATAAATCAACGGAAACTTCCAGACTTTCCACTTCCTCCGGCAAAATTACCGCAATGCTCTTAAGGTTGGTTAAGAGCTCAGGGAAACTTTCCTGAATTCCGGAAACCTTGTCTCCGGACAGATTGTCGATCTTAATTGCAGAAATCGCAGCCCCGGGCAGAGAGGAAAGCATCATCCTCCGAAGAGAATTTCCTAGGGTTGAGCCGTAGCCTCGTTCCAGTGGTTCACATACGAAACGACCAAAACGCTTATCCTCTGAAATTTCAAGAATTTCAATGTTTGGTTTTGTAAAATCAAACATGCTGCCTCCTTTTTTAGGCTATCATTACTTAGAATACAACTCGACGATTAACATTTCGTTTACAGGAACGTCAATGTCTTCTCTGTGTGGAAGAGACTTGATGGTTGCGCTAAGCTTCTCAGCATCCATCTCTAACCATGCCGGTACCATTCTGCCGTTGGTTACTTCCACAATATCCTTATATCTCTGTGCAGTTCTCATGGATTCTTTAATCTGAATCACATCTCCTGCAGATACAAGGTAAGAAGGAATGTTAACAATCTTTCCGTTAACGGTTACGTGACGGTGTCCTACAACCTGTCTAGCTTCTCTTCTGGTTCTAGCCATTCCCATACGGAAAATAACATTGTCCAGACGAGACTCTAAAAGAATCATAAGGTTCTCACCGGTCTGTCCTGCTAACTTCTCTGCCTTAGCATAGTAGTTACGGAAAGGCTTCTCTAATACGCCATAGATGAACTTTGCCTTCTGCTTCTCTCTAAGCTGAAGACCGTACTCGCTCATCTTTCTTCTCGGGTTACGAAGCTGTCTGTTGGATTTCTTATCCACTCCTAAAAATACGGGGTCCAGTCCAAGTGACCTGCATCTTTTAAGCACAGGAACTTTATCTACTGCCATTTTATCCTCCTAAATATCAAGTTTTGTCGACTCAACAAGCCAACATCCCTAAAAAATTGATACGCCCTTTACACCGATAAGGCTCTTCAGGCTGACCACATGGTCATACTGTTCTGTACAAGCTTATGCCACTATAGGAAATTCTATAATTTCCCGGGCACAAAGCATTATACTCTTCTGCGCTTTGGTGGGCGGCATCCGTTGTGTGGAACCGGTGTAACGTCCTTGATGGAGGTTACTTCCAATCCGTTTGCTGCTAAAGCACGGATTGCTGCTTCTCTTCCGGATCCCGGTCCTTTAACCATTACATCCACATACTTTAAGCCGTGTACCAAAGCTGCCTTTACAGCAGTCTCAGCAGCCATCTGCGCTGCATATGGAGTAGATTTTCTTGAACCTCTAAATCCCAGACCGCCGGCACTTGCCCATGATAAAGCATTTCCCTGAGCATCTGTCAAAGTAACGATAGTGTTATTGAAAGATGATTGGATATGTGCCTGTCCGCGTTCAACGTTTTTCTTTACGCGCTTTTTTGTCACTCTCTTACCAGTTGACTTAGCCATAGTTAAACTAACCTACTTTCCTTTTTCTCTTCTTCCTGTATTTAAAACATGAAGATCCATTAGTTACTGTTCAGACCTTACTTCTTCTTGTTAGCAACGGTCTTTCTTGGTCCCTTACGGGTTCTTGCATTGGTCTTAGTCTTCTGACCTCTTACGGGAAGTCCCTTTCTGTGACGGATTCCTCTGTAGCAACCAATTTCCTGCAAACGCTTGATGTTTAAAGCGATCTCTCTACGAAGGTCACCTTCTACCATCTGGTGTTCTGCAATATAGTTCGCCAGAGTCTTTACCTCATCGTCAGTTAAATCCTTAACTCTTGTGTCCGGATTTACGCCGGTTTCTGCAAGGATCTTGTCTGCTGAGGATCTTCCGATTCCGTAGATGTAAGTCAAACCGATTTCGATTCGCTTCTCTCTAGGTAAATCTACACCTGCAATACGAGCCATCTTTGATTTCCTCCTGTTAATTAACCTTGTCTCTGCTTATGCTTAGGGTTTTCACAGATAATTCTGATGGAGCCCTTTCGCTTGATTACTTTGCATTTTTCGCAGATAGGTTTTACTGATGATCTTACTTTCATAAGTAAAATTCCCCTTTCCTTTACGAATTTGAACAGAGTTGCCGTATCATTCTAGCAAAACAGTCTTGAAATGTAAAGCGAAACCCTACTTATCTCTCCAGATAATTCTTCCCTTTGATAAGTCATAGGGAGAAAGCTCAATAGTCACCTTATCTCCCGGTAAAATACGAATGTAATTCATTCTTAATTTTCCGGAAATATGAGCCAATACCTGATGCCCGTTTTCCAGTTCCACCTGAAACATGGCATTTGGTAACTTCTCGATTACCTTACCTGTAATTTCGATTACATCTGATTTCGACATACTCAATTCATCCTTTCGATAGACTTAGGATTTCCGGTCCGTTGTCTGTGATTAAAATTGTATTTCATAATGAGCCGTAAGCTTACCGTCCAGGGGAACCACCGTCCAGTCATTGGATAAAACCCTGACCGCAGGATTACCTTCCGTAATCATGGGTTCTATGGCCAAAGTCATCCCTGCCTGTAGCTTCGGGCCTTTCTTCTTCATGCGATAGTTGGGCACTTCCGGATCCATGTGAACCTGATGGCCGATGCCGTGTCCCACATACTGGGTAACTACGCCGTAGCCATGGGCTTCTACATAATCTCCGATACTTCCGCAAATATCATTTAAATGATTTCCGGGAACCGCATTTTCGATTCCCCGGAAAAAGGATTCTTTACAAGTTTCCACCAGTCTTTTGGCATTGGGAGCGATTTCTCCCACCGCCCAAGTTCTTGCGGCATCGCTGTGATAGCCCTTGTAATTTACTCCGATATCAAAGGAAACGATGTCTCCCTCTTTTAAAATTCTTGTTTTCTCCGGTATTCCGTGAATCAACTCCTCATTCACGGATACGCAACAAGCTGCCGGAAAGTCATAGAGATGAAGAAAGCTTGGAGTACATTTTGCTTTTCGGATGAGCTCCTCTGCGTACTTATCCAGTTCGTAGGTGCTCTTTCCCGGGGCTACCGCCTCCCCTACCTTCTCATGTACTTCTGCAAGAACCTTGCCCGCTTCCCGCATCAGTTCAATTTCTCTTTTGGACTTAATCTCAATCATGGATTTTCCTTTCCACTTGGCTTAAGATTTCCTTTACCCTTGCAAATACCGTTTCCAAATCTTTTGTTCCGTCAATCTCTTCCAGGATTCCCTCTTTCTTATAGAAGGAAATCAATGGTTCGGTACTCTGATGATAAACCTTTAAACGATTTTTCACCGTATTTTCTTCATCATCTTTTCTCTGCACAAGATGCTCACCGCAGTTATCGCAAATTCCCTCTTTTTTCGGCTTTAAGGTTTCCAAATGGAAAATCGCGCCACAATGGGGACAGGTTCTGCGGCCGGCCATTCTGTGAATAATCACATCATCCGGTACTTCAACGTCCAATGCCAGATCAATCTTTTCTCCTTTTGGAGCCAGAGCATTTTCTAAAGCTTCAGCCTGAGGAATGGTTCTGGGAAATCCGTCCAGGATATAGCCCTTCTCACAATCCTTTTCTTCCAAACGGTTCAGAAGCATCGCAATGGTGATTTCATCGGGAACCAGCTCTCCATGATCCATATATGTCTTTGCTTTTAAACCAAGCTCTGTTTCCCCTTTAAGATTAGCCCGGAAAATATCTCCGGTGGAAATATGGGGTAACCCGTAAACTTTAGAAATACGACTTGCCTGGCTTCCTTTTCCCGCACCAGGCGCTCCTAACATGATAATCTTCAATATGGGCCTCTTTCATGATGGGATAAACCACTATGAGCCTCCTTAGTAAACTAAGGAGGCTATAGATTAGTTGTCTAAAAATCCTTTGTAGTTTCTAATTACCATTTGAGAATCGATGGCCTTCAAGGTTTCCAAAACAACACCTACGATGATGATTAAGGAAGTTCCGGAGAAGGAAATTCTGCTGACGTTAAATACGCCTGAAATGATAATGGGAACTAATGCAATAATAGCCAGTCCGGTGGCTCCGATAAAGATGATATATCGAAGAATACCTTCCAGATAATCACTGGTCGGCTTTCCCGGTCTGATTCCGGGAATAAAACCACCCTGCTTCTTCATATTGTTTGCTACTTCCAAGGGATTAAAGGAAATAGAAGTATAGAAGTAAGCAAAGAAATACAGTAGGGCAATGTAGAGAACTAAACCTAAGGAATAAATCGGAGCATTGGGGTTTGCCCAGGAACCGGAATTTAATCCCATGATAATCTGTCCTACAATAGAGCTTTGATCCACCCTTATAATCTGTCCGATAACCACCGGCATGGTCATTAAGGAGGAAGCAAAGATTACCGGCATAACGCTTGCCGTATTCACCTTTAACGGAATCTGAGACTGCTGTCCGCCAACAAGTCCTCTTCCCTGTACTCTTCTACTATACTGCACCGGGATTCTTCTTTCTGCATCCTGCAGAACTACAGTAAACGCCACCATACAGAAGATTGCCGCAGCAATGATAATAGCCGCTACAACCATCTTCGCAGTGTTATTTCCCATAATAAATCTCTCATAAAGTGTGAGAAAATCCTGTGGAACCGAGGATAAGATATTGAACAAAAGAACCAGTGAAATACCATTTCCCACTCCCTTGTCCGTAATTCTTTCACCAATCCACATCAGAAGTGCAGATCCGGCTGTCATTGCTACTACGCAAATCACTACGCCGGCAATCTTACGAAAGACTGAACCCTCTGCATATCCAATCAGAAGTCCGGAACCGCCAAATCCTACTGCCATGGCCGTAGACTCTAAAAGTGCTAAACCGATGGTCACGTATCTGGTGTATTCTGTCAGCTTCTTTCTTCCCTCTTCTCCATCCTTCTGCATTTCTTCCAGGGCGGGAATCGCCACGGTTAAAAGCTGAATAATAATGGAGGAAGTGATATAGGGGGTAATGGATAATGCAAAAATACTGAGCTGCTCGAAGGATCCTCCGGTCATGGTATTAAACCAACCGAAAGCATCGTTTCCGGCCATGCTCTTAAATAAATCTCCAAAATATCCCGGATTTACACCCGGGATAGGAAGATTTGATCCAAAACGAATTACTACGAGCATAAGGAAAACATAAATAAGACGATCTCTTAAATCTTTTACCTTAAATGCATTTCGTATTGTTTGAAGCATTTAGATCACCTCACAGGTTCCGCCCACAGCCTCAATCTTCTCCTTTGCGCTCTCGGAGAAAGCATTTACCTTAACAGTAAGCTTCTTTGTTAATTCACCGTTTCCAAGAATCTTAACACCGTCATTTACCTTACGGATGATTCTCTTCTCCAGTAAATTTTCTAAAGTAACCTCATCTCCTGCATTGTAACGATCTTCCAATACGGAAACGTTGATTCCTGTAATTACCTTTGAGTTGGGATCTGTAAATCCTCTCTTAGGAATACGACGGAATAAGGGCATCTGTCCACCCTCGAAACCGATTCTTGGTGCTCCGGAACGAGCCTTCTGACCCTTGTGTCCCTTACCTGCTGTCTTACCATTTCCTGAACCGTGACCTCTGCCACGACGGAAATTCTGGGAGTGCTTAGAGCCCTCTGCAGGTGATAACTTTGATAACTCCATAGTCGCCTCCTTAAATCTCTTCCACTTTTACCAAGTGATTGACTCTCTGAATCATTCCCTTAGTGGTGCCATTGTTCGGAAGCTCTACAGACTGACGAATCTTCTTAAGTCCAAGAGCCTGAACGGTTGCCTTCTGCTTAGGGATGGCACCGATAGGAGACTTCACTAAAGTAATTTTTAATTTATCTGCCATTTCTACCCTCCCTCTTAACCTGTAATTTCTGCTACAGTTTTGCCACGGAGTGCAGCGAACTGCTCAGGAGTCTTCATAGAAGTAAGTCCCTGTAAAGTTGCATAAACTACATTTGTCTTGTTGTTAGATCCTAAAGACTTTGTACGGATGTTTCTGATTCCAGCCAACTCACACACCATACGTGCAGGTCCGCCGGCGATGATACCTGTTCCTTCAGGAGCCTTCTTCAGAAGAACTGTGGAAGCTCCGAATTTTCCAAGGTAATCGTGTGGTACAGACTTATCCTCATTTACAGGTACAGTAACCATGTTTCTTACTGCAGCCTCTCTTGCCTTACGAATCGCCTCAGGTACCTCAGTTGCCTTACCGGTACCGCAGCCAACGTGTCCATTTCCATCTCCAACTACTACAAGAGCGGAGAATCTCATGGTACGTCCACCTTTAACAGTCTTAGCAACACGCTTGATGGCTACTACACTGTCATTTAACTCTAACTGATTTGCGTCAATTTTTTCGCGCTTCATCTTAGTGATTTCTCCTCTCGATTAGAATACTAGTCCGGCTTCTCTTGCAGCATCTGCAAGGGCCTGAACCTTACCATGATACAGGAAGCCGCCTCTGTCGAATACCACTTCCTTAACTCCCTTTGCCAATGCCTTCTCAGCGATGGCCTTACCTACATACTGAGCTGCCTCAACATTGTCGGTAAACTGCAAATTCGCATTCTTATCTAAGGTAGAAGCTGCACACAGGGTGTTCCCTGCAGCGTCATCAATAAGCTGTGCATACATGTGCTTATTGGAACGAAAAACCGCAAGACGTGGTCTCTCAGGAGTACCAGATAAACGGTTTCTGATTCTTGCGTGCTTTTTTTGACGAAGCTCGGCTTTATTTTTCTTGCTAACCATTCTACTTTCCTCCTATTATTTCTTACCAGTCTTACCGACTTTACGACGAATGACCTCGGTAGAGTACTTAATTCCCTTACCCTTATAAGGCTCCGGTGCTCTCTTAGAGCGGATTTCCGCAGCATACTGGCCAACCTTCTCTTTGTCGATTCCTCTGACAAATACGGTGTTGGCTCCCTCTAATACGGTCTCCAAGCCTTCCGGATCTTCCATGGTTACAGGGTGAGAATATCCTAAAGTCAAAGTCAAGGTCTTGCCCTGCTTTGCCGCTCTGTATCCTACACCGTTGATTTCCAGCTTCTTCTCGTATCCGTTGCTTACACCCTCAACCATGTTGAACAGTAAAGCTCTGCTTAATCCGTGAAGAGACTTTTCTTTCTTATTGTCATTTGGACGAGTAACCACTAAGTGGCCATCCTCTTCCTTGATTGTGATTTCTTTTGCAAAGGTTCTCTCTAAGGTTCCCTTTGGTCCCTTTACCTTTACTACATTGTCCTTAATCTCAACAGTAACGCCTGCCGGGATCGCGACCGGTAACTTTCCGATACGTGACATAGTATACTCCCTCTCTTAAATTCTCAGTAAAATACTGTTTTCAGAAAATATATTCCGACAGATTACCATACAAAGGCAAGGACTTCTCCGCCTACACCCTTTTGTCTTGCTTCCTTGTCGGTGATTACACCCTGGTTTGTGGAAATGATTGCTGTACCTAGTCCACCAAGTACTCTAGGCATATTCTCTTTGCCGGCGTATACACGAAGACCCGGCTTGGAAATTCTACGAATTCCGGAAATGATCTTCTCATTCTTGTTGGAACCGTACTTCAGTCCGATCTTAATGTCCTGGAACTTTCCATTTTCAACTAACTCGCAGCTGGAAATGTAACCTTCCTTCAGAAGAATCTCAGCAATAGACTGCTTCATCTTAGATGCTGGGATACATACGCTGTCATGTTTTGCAGTGTTTGCATTACGAATTCTTGTAAGCATATCTGCGATTGGATCACTCATACTCATTTTTACGGATATCCTTTCTTTTTATCTATGAGGATGCGCCCTATGCACTATCCTCTTTGCAAACGAAATATCGAATGCTGATGCAATCGATATTCGTTTTACAATCATTTTACCAAGATGCTTTTCTCACCCCTGGAATCTCTCCCTTATATGCTAACTCACGGAAGCATACACGGCAGATTCCGTACTTACGAAGTACAGAGTGGGGACGTCCACAAATCTTACATCTTGTGTACTCTCTTGTGGAGAACTTTGCAGGTCTTTGCTGCTTTAATTTCATTGATAATTTAGCCATTTTTTCCTCCGATTATTTCGCAAAAGGCATATTGAACAGGGTAAGAAGCTCTCTGGACTCTTCGTCAGTCTTTGCAGTTGTAACGAAGATGATGTCCATTCCTCTAACCTTATCTACCTTGTCGAACTCGATTTCAGGGAAAATGATCTGCTCTTTGATTCCAAGGGCATAGTTTCCTCTACCATCGAAGGCATTGGGGTTACACCACGGAAGTCTCTTACTCGAGGAAGAGCCAAGTTGATCAAACGATCAGCGAACTCGTACATCTTCTCTCCGCGAAGAGTAACCTTACATCCAATTGCCTGTCCCTCTCTGATCTTGAAGTTCGCAACGGACTTTCTTGCCTTTGTTGTTACGGCATGCTGTCCGGTAATGATCTCTAAATCACGTACTGCACTGTCGAGAACCTTGGAATTTTCTTTTGCTTCACCAACACCCATGTTGATGACGATTTTTTCAAGCTTTGGAATTTCGTTAACATTCTTATAGTTAAACTTCTTCTGCATAGCTTCTTTGATTTCGCTATTGTAAATTTCCTTTAATCTAGCCATCCTTTATTCCTCCTTTCTCTTAGTCAATAACCTTACCGGTCTTCTTAGCCACACGAACCTTCTTGCCATTCTCAAGCTTGAATCCTACGCGAGTAGCCTGTCCATCAACAACAAGCATTACATTGGATGCATCCAAAGCTGCTTCCTTACGAACAATTCCGCCCTGTGGGTTAGCCTGACTTGGCTTCTGGTGCTTGGTTACCATGTTGCAACCTTCTACCACTACCTTGTTGGTCTTTGGATCGAAGGATAAAACCTTACCCTGCTTACCATTGTCCTTACCGGTAATGATCTTTACCATATCGTCTTTCTTAATTCTACGCATCTGGCTCCCCTCCTTATAATACTTCCGGTGCGAGGGATACGATCTTCATGTAACCATGATCTCTTAAC
>BNJS01003537.1_pt1:55000-96062 | contig 96062 bp, 147 predicted proteins | sample 8540461 | NCBI WGS metagenome assembly BNJS01 (sample SAMD00202454, study PRJDB9452) | human saliva metagenome | isolation source: human saliva | place: Japan | reverse complement strand
TAAATATCTGTGATGTAGCTGATGACACCATATCTTTTCTTTAAATAATCCTCATGGCACACCAACTTTGCGGCAGGCTTTGCTCACACATACTGAGGGCCACCTCGCTATAATAAATTACTTCCTAACCCAACCGTGTGGCGTGAAATGTGAGTATCGATCTGCAGTACTTTATCTTTGAACAACAGGAGCCAAGCTTCATAATATGATTTTTATATAAATCGGCTGGGAGGGAGTTGCACTCAACAAAAATATTCATCAACAGGAATACACATGTATATCTCAGCGCCACATATTCCAACAAGACTCCACACACAGGAGTGCAGATACGTCCATATCGTCGCATCCCAGGCTTCTTTATTGCTATATATTCTGATGGCAGATGGAATCTCGAATAATCGACACTCGACTCTTACCCCCAAATGCCTTTGAATAATGCCGGAGAAATAGCAAGTGTGGCTAGGCACCTAATCCATCCGCAGGATGCATCTGCCACCACAGAGCGGTGTGTCGAAAGGATCCACTAAACTCTGCACACCTACAGAGGCATAAAAACTCTTCGCAAGTCTAAAACACATATACACTGCCAGACTACCCTCCTCTACGCAGGTAATAGAGTAGAGTATTTGTTCTATATACATCATATATATGTCTCGGTATATTGTGTGCTATAAAGCAGGTTACATTAGGTAATACCTATATATATTTAACTAGGCTCATGGCTATTAAAACCAACCTTATTTTGTCCTATAAACCTGATATCTTGTTAACATTAGAAATAGATAGAAGAAAACAGGTTGCCCATATGGACAAACCCAAGCTGTGTAAGCCTGTGGATGATTACTTTATTAAGTTTCAAATTAGGTAAGAAACGGTCTCAAGCAGCAGCTGTGCACAAGCGACGGTTAGTCATATACCCATTTCTGCTGGAGTGCAACCCAATGCAAGACTCAATTAATTGGCCTCATGTGGATACAGGTATAATCACCTATCTCATTGAAACAGAAGTAGCTGTCGCTTTCCTGGAACATATCTACCTTCGCATTTGGCAAAGTGGGCATGGCGGTTACGAGCCACAATCAGCACTCTTTTTCCGCATCAGCATTGATAGAACCAGTCATTTGCATTACATAGAATCATGCAGGGTAGTACTGCAAAGGAAACCACAGCAATCTAATCTACGAGAGAAACTCAATTGGAGTAGCTCCTGGCCGCTGTGAATCAAATCTGCTCAAGCTTTGTTGGGATTTGTGCATATCTTCGAAGGCCCATTTCTTCTTCGCGACGAAGGATATGGTAAATCCATAATATATTCCATAAACACGAAGGCCAGCCAATGGACGAACCACTTTGCTTTCCTACTGTCTCAAACCCATACTCGCGGACAGAACCCCAACACAAGAAATGTGTTATCGCTAGTTCCCTAGTAGTTCAAGTACCAGCTTCGCCAAGAATGTTGTTTGTACTTTTGACGAGCGCATCATGATCACTCATGCTCTTTTTAGCTTCACGAAGCATTAATGTACAAGTATTACAAACTGGTGAGTGATACTCCAGCCCTTTTTCAGCGCTTTCAACGCAATATTACGAGCGTTAGTAGAAAGAGCCAATACGGATCGGATATCTTGTACGTGGACGCGCCAGCAGCAAGTCCAACTGTCTCACCCTGAATCTCATGACCTCAATGGGCGCTACCGGCAACGGTTGCAAGCAGGTCTTCTTTTAGATGCGCCTTCTAATACGTGCAAACCAGGGAAAAATCCGTGCATTTCATTATTTTCAGCCTCCTCTACTGCACGACCGATTGTACGAACACCTTCAATGCCATTTCACTGGTTTATGAGGTACTGATCAATTGAATGGATTGATTTTGCTATGTTTCCATAAACGAAGAGCTATAAACCTTGTTTTGTGGAATCCAATAATCCGTCTGTTTTCAAGCTCATTGTTACTTCGTTTAGGCGACCAGTTTTAATCAAGTCTTGTTTGAATGCGATAGCATGGCGAGTATCTTTTATTAGATAAGTTTGCTTCTGCATCGCTACACGACGAAGGTTGGAAATATCTTTTTCTGGTTTCAAATGTTTTGGACAACGAGTGATACAGTCTCATGTACGCACGCATTTCCACAGCCATGGTTGAAACGTGTCGTAGTATGCGCCATTGAGATACATCACGGGAATCCACTTTACAAAAACGATTAGCTTTTGTATATACATATGGATCTAGGAAGTCTTCATGCAGCAGACAATTTATTATATTCGGAAGCACAGCATCCGCAAAGGATACATTCTGTGTCTATAACGAATTTTGAAGTTCTGCTGTTTGACGAGTACCAGTTTTAGTAGAGTGGAATTTGGTTTTTGCGAAAATCCAAGGAGCTACTTTTCAAGGACTAACTTTTTGCTCCCAATCAACTACTAAGTCACGGATTACATCGAAGTTACCGATAGGTGCTATAGTGATACATCAGAACCAAAACGTTCTGTTACTTCATCACTTTTAGCTTCACAGCCAAGCATTGCTTGACCGTTAACTTTCACGGAGCAAGCGCTACATACTGTGGAACGACAAGCTGCTATGAAAGTCAATGCTGATCGATTGTATCTTTAATTTTTGTAAGCTCCCAAAGGATAGTACGGTCTGTTTGCTAAATCGAAAGTATAAGACTGTACATAGCGCGGCTCTCTCGTTAAAGCGGTGGACAGTGATAAGTAATTTGTCTCATCTTAGTACTTCCTTTCTGGGTTCAGTATTTAGTGAACACCATCGCGTTCGACATTTCGTATTCGCCATTTTGCGCCAAGTTTCCAAATTGTATGTTTTAAATATTGGGGAATCATCACGTTTAGGGAATTCTTCACGAACGTGAGCACCACGCGATTCTTTACGGGTTCAATGCGCCCAGTAATTGTCTTCACACTGTTAACATAGATTTAATTTCTACATAGTTAACGAAATGCCATGTTGTAAGTACGGTTGGAATCACCTACAGTAAGTTTCATACTAGTAAATCGTTCGATAACTTCAAGAGCTTCTGTGATACCTGCTCTGTTACGGAAGATACTCATTTATCTCCATAGCTGCTGCATCAATTCATCACGAATTTCAGCTAACTGACGACCCTCTGCACGGGATGTAATCAACGAATTTAGCTCCATTCTTCAGCTTTTTGCTTTCAATTCAGCATCGCAATCTTGCAAATGTATTAGTTTCTGCATAATCAGCACCTGCACCGGATACTTTTACCGAAATACAACGCATGTCTGCCAAGGAGTTACCACCTCAAACGGTTAGCACCATGGATAGAGATACAAGAAGCTTCACCAGATGCGAAGATACCAGGAACTTCTGTAGCACAAGTTTTAGTAGTCAACTACGTCGATACTCACCCATGATGTAATGACAGTAGGATGAACTTGGCACCGATCAGCTAATGGATCGTAATGTTCGAAAGCGAAAGAGCCAAGTCACGGATACCATGAAGTTTTTCGATGATAACTTCTGGGTCCTATGGACGAAGGTCAGTCTAATACGTATGCGTCAAGACTGGTTCCGTTGAAACCGTGATCTTGCTGTGATTTCATCTTCGATCGCTTTTTGCTACAACGTCACGAGACGCTAATTCCATTTTATTAGGAGCGTATTTTTCATGAAACGCTCGCCTCAACGTTTAACATGGCATCCGCCTTCACCATGTTAAACAGCTTCTGACATCAAGATACCAGTTTTTACCAAGACCAGTTGGATGGAATTGATCATTTCCATATCTTCAAGCCTCACGCCATGACGGAATGCTACTGCCATACCGTCGCCAGTGGAAAGGAATGTTAGTTGTAATGAGTCCAGAATACACGGCCAGCACCACCAGTAGATAATACGATGGATTTAGCTTGATAACTTTCTACTTTACCTTTTCGCATATTCGTATAACAGCACCGCCATTTTACATTCGTCTTTTACAACGATATCTAATAGGTACCATTCTTGTAAGAAATGTACGCTCTTCTTTAAGACATTGTTCATATGTTGTATGAAGAATAACGTGACCTTGTTTTATCCGCACTGTAGCATGTACGTGGATACGATTGTCCACCAAAGTTACGTTGTGCGATTTTTGCCTTCTGTCTGTGCGAGAGGAAAGGAGTCTCATGAACCATTCTTAATACGCCTCTGGGCAATGTTGATAGAAGAATTGATAGTATCTTGTCGCCCAAATAGTCGGAACCTTTACTGTATCGAATGTGAACTTTGTAGAGTCTTCTTTACATGTTATTTAACGCCGCATTTACACCACCTTGCGCCATTGCTGTGCAGAAACGTGTTGGGAAAAATTCTTGTGATCAATGCTACACGAAACCATCACGTCGTGCAGCTTCTAAAGTGCCTCTCGTTGGCCTGCTCCACCACTACCTACTACGAGAAATATCATATTGTTCCATACGTACCTCTCAAAAACACTTGGTCTTATTTTTGAACTATACACCTTACATACTGTTCTTAAAATAAGTAAATATGTTTTACACTACATATATGACTGATATATGCATCAATCTATAGCTTATTATATACGCTTATTCTCAAAGTGTTACAATTGTCACAGAAGCCCTTAGAAAACTCCTATACAGGGATTTCCTATTTTGATAACGTTTTTCATAAGTTTTAATAAAGCTCAAAATCTTTGGGTGCCTCATCTATATTCTCATCTCAATCTATATACTCTCTCTAGTGTACTTTTGTAGTCTATTTTTAGACTTCCATTATTACGCCTAGCATCTATAATCTCACTCATTGAACCTTTAATTTCTTAGAATAATTTACTCATTTACCCACTACTTAATAAACTTCTGGTGTTCCTATATGATATTTTTCTCATAATTAATTTTCTAGTTGATTGATACTCTATTTTGCATTCTTTTTACTACCATCATATTACAAGTGATATTGATTTTTATCACATCTCGTGACACAAGTACATCTATCTATTTCTTTTTCTCTGAAAGTACCGATTGCATCGATGATTCAAATACAGAGACGACAGAATTCTTCCACTCGCCCTTTAGGTCCTAACATCTCCTGGCTTCACTACTAGTGCTGTATCTTCTTCACTCGATCCCTGATTTTTATATAACACAAACTTATTATTACATTTGCTATCACGTTCCTCATAATCGTAGTATCTACGAAATGTTCCCTACGTTTCTATAACCGTTAACATATATGAAAATCTAAATGTATCCTCTTCGATTGAACTCGCCACTCAATCTATTTCTTCTACAGCTTATAGTAATTGCCAAGTCACACTACTTTCTGTCCTTTCTTCTCCTGAGCCTTTTGTAAAGCATCTTTCTCACTAGGGCATGCATGACATTGTTATAACCGTTGAGAGAAAAGATACCTTTTATAGCATAATTTTAGAAGATGCTTGCATTGATGCAACGCCTTAGCATACAATAATATATTGATATTGAGTCTGTGTGGACATATCTCATGCACTCTCATTTACACTGCGTAAATGGGAGTCCTTTTATGGTCAAGGGCCTCACTCACAGAATATAAGGATGTGCTTTCTACATATACTCAACTTATGTCTGTATACTTTCTAAACTTAAACGATGTTAGATCGTCAACCATCGTAGAAAGTATGTGGAGAACTTTTCTATGAGCATTATGATTTAGAAACGTGATGGCTCATATGAGCCATTATCGGTAGGACAGAAAATGGCTGCTTTCGCTTTGTTTTTAGGGCTGGACTCTATGCGACCTCTACTCGAACTAGAAATGGATTCTAAATTTTACAATTCGTAGACGGCATGACGACGAAACAAATTCAGCAAACTCTGCATTCAACTGCCATTGAAAAGGGTCATCCAAAAGTAGATGTGATGGTTTTGAGCAACATGGTAAACCGCATGAACCAAGATTGGCAATTCGTGTAAGTTCCGTCTATACTTATCTCGACTTGTACAAAGAGTGCCGCTATCAACCGCAACATATCAAAGTCTGGTTACGGTAACTCTTCACTGATTCAGTAAAAACCTTTAGTCGCTGCTGGCACGTTATGCAGACTTTTTCTTAACACAATTACACAGAAGATGAGTCGAAGAATCCAGGCGATTACCAGGACAGCCTTAAACGTGATTACCTCATTTAACTACGTAGGCATTAAACATTAGGCAGACTCCGCTATTTAGTAAAAGCTATCTCCACCAAAGAAATCTTTTGAACTTCCTCAAGAACGTTCTCATGGCTATCGCTATGCATTTAGCTGTCATCGAAGGGGACAAAAGTCTACTATCGCCAAAAGTTCTATGACCTGTATGAGCGGAATTAAAATGACTCACTGCCATTCCACATTACTGGCGACGCTGGTACACTCATTCCATCAACTGAGCTCTCTTTGCTTATTTCTGTGTAGAAGATAATTCAGGTCCATCACGGATGTACATGCGAAATTCTCCCGTGTGTCTCAAACATGGTGTGCGCTCTTTGGCATTTATCTCTGTAAAGCACGTGCCTTTGAACCCGATATATATTCGTGGCTATAAAAATTCTTCCGGCGGTGTTATTCCTTGATCTGTTTATACAACGATACCGCCGTTGCCGTAGACCAAACAGGTAAACGTAAAGGTGGCGCCACGGTAACACTTGGACGACGGCATACAAAGACTTCTACGAATTTGTTGAGCTCGCACCAACAACGGTAGACGATCGCCGTAAAGCGCACGATATTTTCTCCCTGCTCTATCTGTACCCAGATATTTTCATGGAACGTAAGCTATCAATCGTGGAGCATTTCATATCATTGTCTTTCGATCCACATGAAGCATCTCGTGTACTGGGCTTTCACAGTTGTGAGAGACTATTACGATGACGATACGAATAAAGCTTTCACAGAAAAATATTTAGCTGCTGAGTTAGTCCAGATTCCATTAATGGCACGAAGTCAGCGCCTTGTGACATGATGACTCATGCGCTCTGCTGGTGAGTCCGTACACCCGTCTCATTTTCTTCCCGTGATACGACAAAACCGCGAGGAACCTCTCAACAACATGCGGGTATGATTTATGTGCGCTCCAACTGTGCCATGAAACTCGCACAAAACGCTTGACTCTCATCTGACGTAGGATGAGGAAATTATCCAAGACGATGGATCCATCGTGACTCTTACAAAAGCGGGGTGACATGGTGACGTGTAACTTGAACTCCATCAACCCAGGTCAACCTCTCTGATGGCGAAACTAGAAGAAAATACTGGCCTTTACAAGTGCGCATGGTGTTGATAATGTCATCATCGATCAACCAGTTCCCTGTGCCTGAAACCCTGTGTGACTAGTGGAAAATATCGCGCTATTATTTGGTCTTAGGGTATCTATGTGTTACCACCACTATTTGGTGAAACATACAGTACAACGGGCATAATGTTGATGCTCACTTGCAAATCTGCTGACACATTGTTTGTACAGGGGCCACAGTGTACGCATGGCTATCAAAGCGTCTATGGAACTAGCAAAGAGAAAGGAGCCTACCCCGCTTGTGCAAAGGTTCTCAATGGGAAACAGGTGGAGAATATTTTTGAGCGCCGTGGTTACACCTCTCCAGTGATGGCAACAACTGCAGAGCAGATGTAGCACACGGCATCCGCAATGGTTACATTAATGGCTGGCTGCACCGACAGGTAGTACATCCAACATTGCTAAGAATACTACAGCTGGTATCGATCCTATCTTCAAAATCTCTTCATTGAAGAGAGAGGTGAAGCCATACACCACAGCGCCCTGATTTTGGAGAGTAGAATGAAACCACGTGGTCTCCTACAAAGAAGTCACACGATTGATCAACACTGGTTCATCAAGGCTTATGCAGTATCCGCCAACGCCACATCGATCAAGCGCAGTCTTTCAGACTCTGTATATTACGCCGTACAAATGAAAGCAAAGATAGTCTAGATTTATATGTGGAAGCCTATGCAAACAAGGCATTAAGACAACGGAGCTTGTATCCGGTACTCAACTTTAGAAATGGATGAATGTGCACCAGCTGTTCCTCCCAATCTTTGGTGGTTAAACTCGACATGATAAGAAGAGTTATGGTATGCCCTCACAAACATGCGCATCATAATGTTTGTTCGCACACCGTGCCTCTTTGTGGTATATTCTAGATTAGGCAAATCCTCCACCACAAAAGATGTGTCGAAGAGTGGCGTTTCGTCGATAAACTCTGCTCTCATTGAGTCCACTCGCGATTTCGCATGATAATCGAAATCGTATATGTAATATTAGGCTAATTTCGGACTATAATCGAATCACGCTGGAGATATATATATATTTCGAGTACACTAGAATCAACGAAAGTGAGGTGTTGAGCTATGAATATTAAATTAAACGGCAAGTAATTACAACCCAAATAGAACCTTATTCATTGGATAAGCCTGTACTAAAATTCCTTTCACAGGTATGCGCCGTGTTGGGAAGCCTACGTTATTAACGATCACTCAAACATAGCATCTCACATCGAAGTCCCCTGATGAACGTAAAGTTTATATGACTTGAATCCTTAGAATTTCGAGATAAATAATGCCACCATTATTGGCAAAATATCTCATAGAAACAACAAAATGCACTTGGATGGGAAGCTCGACTATTTCTTTGATTTCGAGATACAGAAGTTAGGTGGAAGATTGAAAAGTTGTAAATGGTCTACGCGTTGATGTCAGGATTGTGAGGACCTATACTACTGCATTCCAACTCCACCTTTAATCTCTATGAACTTACACCTCCTTTGCTGGCAGATACGTAGAGTCTGAAACTACAACCATTTCGTTACATTTGATGAGTTTGTAGAAGTATTCCAAGAAAACAACTTTAGGTAAGGAAGATCTCATCTCACCTAAGTTCCATCCCGTAACTTAGGTGGGCATGCCTACCTCTAAAATACATTTAACTTTAGGAAGAAAATAGTAGTTATGACATCTCAAATGATGTGTATCATGGCAGGTTTTGATCAAAGACGTGCTGACACACAATAAATTCCTAAGCGATGTAGATATTTTCAATCGAATCCTCATCATTTACTATACAAAACACATAGGGTCCTGTTTCGCAACCAGTATTATATTTAAAGAGCGAACATCGATGTTCTCTATTGACACTATAATACCGAAATTATTTAGATCTATTGATCAGTCAAGCTTTTCATCCCGAGCGCCTGGGATTCGATACGCGGCACTGAAATCTGAAACGATGAAAATATTACCTACAGATCACTGTGGACTTTCGGGCAGCACAAAGGACATTCTTAATATCGAAAGATATTGAAAGAACCCTGTGGGAAAATATTGTATATATTGAGCTGAGATCTCAGAGGATACTAATTGAAAATTGGCAAGACAGATATGGAAATCGATTCTTTATCGCCACTAAAGATAAAGAACTGAATATACTACTATCAAGTATCCTATCTTATGGAAACAGAAGCTACACGACAACGTGAATTTGGTGTGCATGCACATGTACAAGATAATTACTCCTCAAATTTGTTCTCTCCATGGATACCGTTGACTCTTTTAGCCAGGATGGAATTTATTCACAAACAGTATGATAGATTTTGTTGGAAAATGCGGAAACATTTATATTCTAGCATATAGGCATGCTACAAAAGCACAGTGACTGCTACTTCTGTGCTTTTTAATTCATATTGACATTCCACCTTTAGTGTATAATAGAAGGTAGTTTATATCTACGAATCTATGAAAGCACGTATTCTATCCACGCTTTCTGGTTAATAATTTAGACAGACATATTGTTATTATAGATAAGGTAGATCAACTTCTCGCGGAAAAGAAACTGATTTTTACTGAACATGGTGATCTGCGCAATGCAAAGGAAGGGTGGCGGCAATACGACGAACGATGGAGCGAAACTGGCATCGTATTAAGCATGATTGGGCGAATACATTGTACCGCATCGATGCTGAACAATTTCTGGATTCCTGAAGAGACTTTCTTTCGAACGGAAGATATTACAATTCCCTTTATTTAACGTGATGCAGCGAAATCGCCGTGCCTTTCGACGTTAAAATTATATCTTCTCTAAACTTTGACCCATCTCAAAGTCGAGAATCATGCCAAACTTGAGCTCGTTATATTACGGCATCCGAAGCGGGCTTTTGCTGAACATCTGCACTCCAAGAAGAAATTCACGCCCAATCCTATTCTGACATTTTGACACGGTAATCAAATCCACCACCACTGTGGACCGCATTTATGGCGATGAGTGGCGTACAGATGGACATTTGACTAGTTTCGCAAATCGTCGTATCGCCGACATTTACCAATCGTTTTGAAGTTGATGAAACCATCAGAGCACAATTTGATCTCGCACATCATGGCAAACTCAGCATTTTAGAAGGCATTCCTATTTCTACTCTGGATTTAGCTTCTTCTCATCACATGGCCTCGCCACGTAAAATGACCGCAACTTCTCCCATCGATCTTTTAGAATACACTCAATCGCGATGAAGTGACCCACTGAAGTACTGTTCCAAAACATTTATCCGTGAGCTTTTGCACCGAACGCCCTCAACCATCTCACTCCTGAACTAGGAGGCTGAATTAGACACAAATGCTTCACGAAGGGTACAGAAATGAAATCAGTTTGGGGTCAATACATTACAGATGACAAAACTTTGGCATCAACAACACACTGATCGAGCGCTATATCAAATACTAGCAAAACCAACGTGTAGATTCCCATCTGCTTGCAAACTGTTATATCCTAGAAATCAAAGAAAATCCTATGGCTTGGATTGAAAGCTCTCTCCAACTTGAATAATAGTACACGAAACTGACTTCTTTGAAGCAAAAGTTACAAAACCATATGCGAAAGTCAAGGCATTTTGGATTCTCGATGATTTGGAATAAGAAGGCCTATACGAGGTTAGTTGAGGAGATAGCATAAAAAGCTACACGTAGATATTATCTGAAGGGTGGAAGCTTTTTGCCTTTCCTCTAAATCTGCGTGTAATCTTTGCAACTAGAATTCAATGAGCCTAAGTACTTTAACTAGGCCCGTTTCGCTAGCTAAACCAATCCATTCTTTTGGTCCTATAGCCCCCATAACTCCTCATTTGAATTACATGCTTGGAACCACTCTGTCTGAAAATAACTCAACATGATATTATAGAAACCTTTATTTTAAACTATTCATATAAGCAGTGATATAACAAGAATAAGCACTAGCCATACATAACTAGTGCTTATCTTCTTATGTCATAGTACTAACACTATACAATTAGTATTTCCAGTTTTACACGTCCACCAAACGTTGTTCTCGTTTTTGTCCGAACCAACCCTTCTACATTATGTTCCAGTAAAGGTATCGCAGTATTACCATAGGTAACTCCAACTCACAAGTCCGTAGAACTCGCTCTAAAGAGGTGCTAAAAGCATGCATGCCTTTTTAACCGTTGTATGTGCTTCTCCAGAGGACTCATGTCTATAGGCCGCACCAACATATCCTGTGTAACTATTGCCCTAATTGTTTAGAAACTTTTGTACCCTGGGAGTGTGTGTGAAGACTCGTTGACACTGCAAATGTATATGCTTCTCCTAAGCCTTTCACCTTTCAATGCAGCAGTTGCTTCCCTTGGTGGCTATAGAATACATTAGCATACAGTACAGTACCATATCCATTTTCCATAAGATACTACTTTTCTAATCCCATGCGCTCCATAGTACGCATTATGTGCATCATAGGAAGCATTGACAGTTTTCGTTGCTGTTTTTATCTCAGTGCTTTCATAGTTATAGGATGTACGTCCACCACGAATACTGCCTTCTAAGTAGATGCCACATCATAGGTTGTTTTTCCGCATACACCAACGCCATAATATTTAGCATTACCATCTGCACGAAGTCCAGAATCTAAAATGGCTATCGTAATGAGCCCAACCCATTTCTGCCAAAATGGACCCTAGTATGTTTTGCCTGCTTGTCTTTCTAAACCAAGAACTATATTTGTTCATTAATATTGTCATAAGAACCGGATTCCACTCTCATACGACCATGACTCACACCTGCAACGATTGGTGCTGTACTACTAGTATTAGCAAATGCTTTCACAATGCTATCTTGGCCATTGTTGATAACGCTAGATACAGCTGTACGAGTCTCTATAAAGGATTTTGTTTGTGGTAATACACTACCCAGCAACAGTACCTGTACTTGGTATTTGTTGTGCCAGCTGCTAGTCTGCCTGTTGTTCCATCTGTTTGTTGGTGCGGTTCCTGCTGTCCCATTCATTTGCTGGAGTTGCACCTGCATCACCTGTACTTGTGGTGCTGCTGATCCGCGTGATCCACCAGCAGTTGGGCCGTAGGGTTAGGTGTATTCTCTGCGAAGTTTTCTTAACAACCGCAATCTACATGATTTAGCATCATCACCGCTTTAGCAGTTATGCGGGGTGCGCGGAAGCGCCTTTGCTGTAACTCTTCCCATAGTTAGCACTCGTCGTTGCCGCGCCATGTTCATTATAAATAAGTTTAATAGTATCTCCACTCATGTAATGCTATGCTTCACCCAGATACACCACATTAATTTTTGTATTTAGAGACATCTGTACCATTCTGGATTCAGTTACAGTAAGCACAGTACTCACCATTCACACCATCTTTTGGTAAGCTCGAAGTTATAATTTTCAAAGTCTTCGCTAAATGAGGATCATGTAATTCCTGACTTTATTAAGATTTAAGGTATTACCAGTTTTACATCGCCTGCAGCATTGTCTCGAGGAAGTAATGACCGCCCCAGATAGCTACTTCTTTCCACTTTGAAAGCCAATGCTTTCTCGCATTATCACATCTCACAATATTACTCGTAGCTTCTACATCACTGACACCACCCAATAATAGTTACGCCTCTTTGTTCTCTCTCGTCATCCACTGCACTCAGGGTAAACACCTCATTGGCGATCAATTCTACTAACATGATGCTTAGACTGTTCTATTTTTACCTGAATAATCCTTTCTTTTCCAGCAACGGAGCTTTCTCCAATAACGACACATTCTTATATTTGCTTTATCTGCTTTTGAAAACCACCCAAGGACTTGACCCACTTTAGGTGGATAACTACTCAAATCTGGACTCCACTTTTCCCATTTCCTTTTTAAATCTACATGAGAATCCACCCTCCGTCCAGAGTCCCCATTTATTTTGCCATTTTCAGTATCAGCAGAATCAATGCTCAGCAAGACACGACCTCTCCCACTCACTTCTTAGTGTTACATTACTGGAAGTCGTCTCCACCTGTCTCAGTGTACCACCTCAGTCAGAAACACACTCAGCAAATGCTCCAAATGCTGCACGACGATGTGGCCCAGACGCCGCTACTTACTAAGTTTTCTTTAAGGAACCAGTTGAGGATATGCTTATCAAAAACCACAGCCCCTGAAATGGTTTTGAGTATCTCGCCCACCAGCAAGAAATACTCTATTATTAATAGCACTGCGATCACCCTGCCTAATGCAGCTCCAGTTACACTTTCTATAGCACCCACATTACGCAAGATAACCATATTTTTCACATGCATGTACCTAGACACACTGCTGATATATTCCACGTGTACTATCACCACTCAAACATTTCTATTTCTGCATTTAGTTTCGGTTGTTGCATATTCTGGACTTAGCTCCAGAATAAATCCACAGCATATGCTTTCCTAGTTGTTCCTGTCTCACTCTCAATCCTAGATAATTATCTCGTGTACTCACCCATCAGGTAACAACACCTACCTTTAGGACCCTAACGTGTTTGAGTTCTGAGTTTATGCACTCATTATATTATCAATTTGTGTTCCAGTTGGCTTTCTGTATAGAATTTCTTGTCATCACGCTTATGTAGAGCTACATCAGGATCAGCTGATGGTACGTCATTATATCAACAGTAAATCTATGCTATTTTCTTTACTATCAATCAAGATAGTAGTAAAAGCACTTTTAGATTTTGCACATATGAATCATCTGCCATAATAGGCGCCAACATTGTACTGCCCATGATAACTGCAAGAATCACATAACGAAGTTGTTTCATTATGACCCTCCTTTCTTCATTACAAATATATTACATTTTCATGATTTCTTCATGATATCTATCATAACAAATGTCCCCTCGTCAACATTTTTATCTTTATGTATACAAGATGCGCACAAAAGATCTTTTGATGTATATAGGTTCTATGAACCCATGTTATAAAGAAGACCTTTCATTTAGATATTAAAATATTTTATTTATATATCAGATCATATGAAATTGCATTTTACCCAACTTTCACCAACGCCCGATGGATCAATCCAATGACGAATCCTACGCCGCTGAACACGATCCAATCCATGCCGATACCATGCATCTGGTACTTGTGTCGGCAAAGACTGTCCAATGTTGCCAAGATCAACTTTTTGCTGTTTCTTTGAGACCAGATACAAGAGCTAGAATGAAGGTGAGCGCCCACTGTCCACTGCATACACATTGACGGCTTTTTGGAACAGTGGATCTAAATAGGCTACAAGAAAATCACTACAATAGCTAGTGGATACAAGAACATCAATACTGGAATGGCAGATGTAATGATCGTTTTCAAACCAAAACATACCTACACCTGTAGAAACCAGAGAATAGTACGGCACTATTTGTAGGAAAGTCCACCGAATTGCGTACTAAAGTACTGTGCACAAGAAGTCACTAAACCGATACTTGTTGTTAAGCAGGCCAGTAATACGATAATTGCCAAGATCATAGCCCCTAACTCACCGAATAGTAAGCGTGCAGATTCTGCTAATACGAGGAGCCCCAGTCTCCCTAAGATACCAAGTTTTTTCACTAGTCGCGCCTAAGCTAGCGATGAAAATATATACTAATCCTCAAACAACCTACAGTAATTAACCCTGCTTTCAACGTGGCACTTTGTAATTTCGCTTTTTGTTTTCGCCTCAGATAAGGGTAACAAATTCAATGACCAAAATGCCGAATACGAATGACGTTAATGCATCCAATGTATTATATCCATCTAAGATACCTTTGTACAAAATGCAGTACTGCTCGTAGTATACATCTCGCTTGGTGTTTGTATAACCACCTAATGGAGTAATTAAAGATTTACTAATCAAAAGTAACAATAGCCAGCAATAAAGCAGGTGTCAGTACTTTTTACCAATACGATTCACTCAGCTTTTGTGGGTTATGGACAAACCATAGTGATCAAGAAGAATCCTATTAAGAATATCATATGTCGCTCTGTGGCTGCACCCATCTAAGAATGGTTCTATCGCCATTTACAGGATACGGTACCGGTTCTAGGAATCGCAAATGCAGGGCTGATGGATGGCTATAACGCCAATGTAAATAGACTCAAAACACTGATGCAACGCTATTTAAACTTTGTACATGTTACGGCTACCAGAAAATCCTATAGCACATAACTAATAAAGGCATGCCCACCCAATCCAGCAACGATAAAACCTAAAATAGCCCACCACACATTAGCCTGCAAAAGGACCTAATGTAGCCGGGAAGTACGTTGCCTGCCCCAAAGAATAATGTAGAGCATAAGGCCTATAGCGATATAGGCTCGCCCTGATGTTGCGCATGATCCGCATATATCTCCTTCAAATACACTCTATACTAACAAATATACACTATATATAAACATTTTTATGCTGTGGCTTTTATTATAGCTAATTATAGGCAAAATAAAAAGTCATTTTCCACTAGGAAAATGGCTTTCTCTATACCAATGTAATGCATATAACATCTTCCTATGATTGATAGGCTATCTGCATGTATTAACTATAACTATACACCTCGGCATCAGTCACATGGCTCCCACATTGACTTTCACATCATGAAAGTACTTCCCAACCACAATCTGTAGGGCGTGAAGCTGTGAGGACATTCATTGTATGTTCTGTATCATGGGACTGTGATTGCCACCATACGCCATAGCTAACAATGGTCCCTTTAGGAACTGTGTCATCAATGACTCAAGCATGCGTAATGAACCTCATGCATTGTACAAGCGGACAAACTGACTCTGTAATACACTTTTCGTTCTGCATCTTCGGAATGCAAGTGAGCCAACACACGTATGCACTTTCTTTGCAGTTCACAAAGAGCCTAAAATCTGAGGGTCTGTCTCCATTGATTAGGAAAATTCCTCATCTCCATGTGCCCACGACATGGTGGATATGGCCTTGTTCTAATGGATTATACAGCCGCCCATCTTTACCTGATGTGGTGTCCTATATTCCGAATTTATAGGTTTCTGTAAATCCATATCCACCAATTTCAGCTAAAATTCTATCCTGTATCTCTTGGTCGAAATCGAGCATGGCGCATAATACTCCTATCATCTCTAATTCAGACATGTCGAATACAGGGGTCCCTAATCTGGTGCATGGCTTCGGTAGAATAAGCAGATCGTAATCCCAACTGGATCGACTTTTTCACCAACTGAGTGCCTGATATCCACATCCAATCGTGCAGCTGACCATAGTGAATTATATCATATATCATTATGGCTCACCGATGTAGTGGCGGGCAAAGAATATCTGCATATTTTGCGGTTTCTGTCAGAAACCGCTCGCGAAACTCACGGTGAACCAAATCTTCACGGAAGCCCAATCCTTTTACGCACCACGGTACGATCAGGCGATGTGCTAGGCAGGATTGCTGGAGTACACATATAAGGCCTTTAATCAGCGTAGGGTTTTCTCGGCTTTCCCGTTAACGCAGGGCCCAACCCGAATCATAGGGATTCAACTCAGGTTTCTTCTGGTCTCGAAAGCGAGACCAGCTGATGGCTGCCAAGTTCTACAAATTGACTCGCCAGATGTAATTCTTCCGATAATACTGCCTCATTACCGATGCAATAAGCTCCCACCACGGGCAGGCAACGCCACGATGCAGCGCACTGATTGTTCGCTCCATTTTCATAACGAGACAATCCACTACCCAATCGAGATAAAATGGTGCTACCCGGCTTGTCCATAGGTACGAGCAAACTGAACGGATTCTTCTCTTAGGCACTCCCAGGATACGTGCCACTTTCTGATGGTGGATAGTCTGCGACGACTACTTATCTCGTGAAGCCTTCATACCTGCCTTGTACGCCGATCGATCAAACTCCCTATTAATGGTCAATCCTTCACGAAGGCTAGCATACATGCGCTACTCTGCGCAAAAGGCTCCATCTGTACCTGGTCGCAGGAATAAGCGGCTTCATCTCACTAGTTTCGCAGTTTCTCAAGTATGGTGCGTGCATCAATGACCATGCATAGTCTTGGTGCACCTTTCTGTCGAGCTACTTTCTGCATCAAGCGTAACACATGTACATCGAGTAGCTACGTGTCGAGGCCCATAAAAATAACACAATCACTATCCATCACTGCATATCCTTTGAGGTCCAGTTCGCAAAGTGCTTCCCATCTAGCTTATTCGCCAGGTATCGCTTCGCAGAGAGACAAATTCCTTTAATATCTTGTCGTGTAGCACCCTAAGATGGCAAACAGATGGATCTCTGCTCTTTATGTAAAATGCCCATCGTCCCTGCATAGAATAGGGCATAGCTCTTCAGAGCCATAGGTATCAATGCAGTGCTGAAATCTCTCTGCGATTTCCTGCAATGCTTCTTCCCATGTAATCGGCTCAAATTGACCACTACCCTTCGCCCCAACTCGTCGCAATGGCGTTTTGATACGGCCAGTATATGATGGACAGTTCGTTCATAATGTTTGCATAGCACAACGTACCACGGGTAAAGCTATGTGTTTTTAGCCCTTTGTACTTTCTCTATGCAACTCCCTGATACAGTGACGGTTAATCCACACGCATCAGGACAATCATAAGGACATACTGATGTCCTTGTCTGTATGGACTTTGTCATAAATGTCCTCCTTAATCATCATAATCGTCAAAACTATCATAATCATCATAGTCATAGCCATGGTCTTCTACCACATCTATGGCCTGTGACACATCATTTGACGTTCCCTCTTGTTGCACCATATCTAACAACTCATCCGAGTCCACTTCATTCACAAGCTGCATCCATATCTTCTATGACAGACCTATCTTTATTGGATTCTATGGTCTGTAATTGCCCTCGTTGTAAAAAGCGATTCATGCATATCCCCCTATCTATTGTGTATCCCCTACTATTTCTATCTGTATTGTATCATCTTACACCTGTTTTACAAAATTAAGCATTACTATACGTCACATATATCTCGAAGCATATAATATATCCTATACTGACAAAAAGAGCCCTCGCAGCTATCTCTGCAAGGACTCTTTTTGTATAGTATAGTTAGTATAGTTAAAGTAGTGTTTCAGGGATTTGTTATATCACATAGGATTGTAAATTATGTAAGTGATAAGAGGTTATACATCATAGCTTATGCTAATGTGGCACGTAAGAACCATAATTGTTTTTCATAATAAGCAATATGATCTTCCATGATAGCTACTAATCCAAAGTTGCCTTCTTCATCAGCAGATTCACGAATCGCACGTGCTTCTTTATTTAACAATTCAAAGTCTCCTTGTAAGAATTTATATACTTGTTCTACGGAGAATCTATTACCTGGTTCTTCTTTCAAAGATGCAATTTTCCAAATATTTAGCTCATGTACCACTGGTTCTTCACCTTGCATTTTTACATGCTCTGCTACGTCATCATAGTAATCAAATGCGATGTCATATACTTCTTCTAAGTATTTATGTGCAGGTACAAATTGAGAACCTGTTACATTGAAGTGGAAGTTGTGTAATTTAATGTTCCAAATTGCTAAGTTTGCAATATACTGATTAACTGCTTGTAAGTTTTTCATAGTAAAAATCTCCTTTTCTTTAATTTGTTTTTAGTAACAATTATTTTACTAATTAATAATTATTATTTGTTGTGTACATATCTTAGCTTTAATAGATTTCAAATTGCAATACTTTTCATAAAATTTATCTATCGATGTTGTTTTACGCAATACTATAACAATATAGCCGTCAAATAAAATAGAGGAAAGTTAATCAAACTGTATCAACTTTCTCTATTTTTATATGTAATACTACCAAAGGGCCAGAGCCCTTTCATTCTATATACTATAATTAGAACGCATCCCATTGACTTTCACATGAGTATGTACCACGATTCCCTATGAAATCAAAACAACACATGAGATGTATAAATCAATACGTAATGCTAACGCACCAACGCCAATAGATAAACCAATCAAAATCGTTTTAGCTCATAATCGTTTTGAAATATAGGCTCCTAATTGTCCACCATAAGAGCGCCAATACCACAAGGAAATGGCCACAGCAAATTGAATGTGATTGGATAGGAAATGCGTTGTAGAGCCTACAAATGTAGACGTAGCTAAAAATAAAAATGGCTCGTTGCTGCCGCCATATGTGAAGCCCATAATATAGATTAAAGGCTGGCGTGGATCAATCCGCCACCAATACCAAATAAACTGGAAATAAAGCCTACTACCATACTAATCAAAACACCCACTACTTTATTATGGGATAAGTCTTCTAATCTAATTCTTCCCTCTTTTTCGCTCTCCTCATGTTTTTATATCCAATAAAACAGATATCATAAACAAAAACACGCAAACCAGAAACGGAACCCACTAGCATCAAAAATACTCTGCTACATGCGCCCCAATAATGAGACCCGGGAAGGTAGCAATACTGAATAGATAAGCTGCACTATAGAGTACTTTTTCTGACGTACATAGGCAGTAGTACCAGATACGGCATTACAAGTAACGGTAAATAAAGATGTACCACCACCATCACTGGTGTCCATTCCGGGATATAAGAATACAGGAACAGATAGTGCCTCCCCTGCACCAATAATCGTTCCTAGAGCTGCCACAGCAACTCTAATAATACAAATCCTAAGATTCCTATTATATCCATACCTTACTCCTCCTTAGATAGTTCTGCAAAAGCGATCTAGTTTATGCTTTTTAAAAATAGCTTTTTGCATCTCGTTTCGCCGCTTTTTCTCTGCTTTTTAGCTACTTTTTCTAACACTTTTTCTGTCCATGCATCGCCATGCTCTTCCTCATATCGTTCCCGCTTGGATAGTTTTTAGCCCACTTCGCAATAGAAGTATCCTAGATTTCGACTTATCTTTACTTTTTCTTTTCTTTTCTTTCTTTTTCTTCTTTTCTTGTTTCACTAATGCAACATTTTCTCGTTCTTCTGGAATAGGAGAATCTTCCGTACAATGCTTACATCGTTTTTCTTGCGCTCCTTATTCAGCTCGACAGGCTCTAATTCGCACTCTTCCACGATAGGTTCACAGCCATCTCCGTGGCAACCAGTTCCCTCAGGCTCTACTGGCTCAACAGATGCAGCTGGTGTAGACTGGCTTCTCGGCTGTAGTAGTTTCTACTTTTTGATTTCGATGAAAAACCAAAAGAAGTTTGCAATGACCATCCACTGAGACTCACTCTCCGTAGGTGGTGTAGGTTCTACCTTTTTCTAGTGTCACTACCTCCCTCTTCTTGATGGCGTTCCTCCTGAACCATACCTAATGCAACACCTACATCATAGCCTTCTACACCTTCATGCATAGGAATGTCTGCACTTAGACCTGTCTACCTCTTGTGTGCCATCTAGTTCAGAAATTGTTTTCAAATAGATAATGATTGTTTACTGTTTCTTGTAACACTTGGATTTCTTCCCACTGTTTTTCCTAAGACAGCTAACGCATGGGCAGAAGACTCTCGTCTTCGATGACTTCCATAGCTGTCTCTGTTGATTCAAGTGATTCGTTTCCCAATACGCCACATATTGTTGTTGCAATTCTTTACAACGATTATAGTTTTCTTGTATGGATGCCAAGATACGCTCGATTTCTTTCGTCTCTATCATGTATTGATTCATACGATACCTCCCCCGATATTTATGAGTCTTGTTCTGTAGGGTCCGATGATGTTTCCTCCGTCATCTGCTGCTTTCCTTCATCAGGGCTCCTGTGGTGACTATGGCCTCCCAAATCGTTCTTCCAATGCATCTAATGTATAGCCAATACATCTGGCTCTTCTTCTGCACTATGAAAGAGTGATTCTTGTTCTACGCTCTTGTGAAAGCCACTCACCGTAATGCCCAACAATCGAAATGGACCCTGTACATTAAGTTTATTATATAATACAGTCGCCACGTCATACAATACATCTTCTCGATCTGTCTCAGTTATGACAATCGTTTCTGTCTCGTCTTTGTCGTAAAGTCTCAAATCGCACCTTAATAGCAATCGTGTTCCTAAGCCCTTTTGGCGCAAACCGCTTTGCCATGATGCGCAAAATATCGCCATTACCCATCAATCTCTTCCGGATCAATGAGATCTCTTTTCATGGAGTCAGTTCATTACCGACGGACTGCAATTCACGATTCCATTCAATGAGCCGGTGGTCGATTCGCTAGACAACAAATAGATACGTTCACTTTGCTGTCCACAATAGGGTTCTAGTTCATGAAAGCTCTCCCAAACTAGCAATATCTCGTATCTGCTGAAACCCACCTCTTCGTGAGGCTGTTTCCGTATGGGATCTACTCCCCATAATCGGCGCACTGGAAGATGTCAATATGAGCTGCCTCTTGACCGCGAGGAATCATATATAAACCATCGCAGGCTTTTCAAGTCAGATGCTAATTTAGCTAAAAATTTGATGGGTCCAATGCCAGCAGAGCGATGAGTCCTGTGCATTCAAAAATTTTGTTCTTTCACAGCTCGCCCTACTGCCATGGGCGATGAATAGAGTTTTACTAAACCAGAGATGTCCAAAAAATGCTTCGTCCAAAGAAATCGGTTCTAAATACGGACTAAATCGATGTAACACCTCACGAGATCTGATCAGATACTTCGTGATATCTGTCAATCCTTGGTAACAAATAGATTCCGTTAGGACATAGCCTGCGCGCTTTTTCCAATCGGCATAGCCGACCGAACTCAGGCCTCGCTTCATAACTGCAGGTAGCCACTACTCCACGTGAAGAAAGGCCACCCACAATAACGGGGTGACCTTGTAATTCGGCATTATCATGTTGTTCTACAGAGGCAAAGAAAGCATCCATATCCACATGCATAATCCATCGCTTCATGTTATTCTGCCACCGCCTGTGGAGCATCCTCAATGCGGCAGTATTTGATTTGTGCGCAGATGCACTCATCTTTTGTTTTGTATAACTCTGGTAAAAATTTTAACTAATGCATCAAATGCTTCTTCATCGATGGAGTATCTTGTCCATAGACCACTGCGCACAGAGTTCACAATGCCTGCATCAATTAAAATTTTCATGTGATAGCTAAGTGTGGATTGAGATAATTCAAAACTTGCTAATATATCACAAGCACATAATTCATTACAGATAACATATCTACAATGTGTAATCTCGTCTCATCACTTAGAGCTTTAAAGATTGCTGCCAATCGTTCATATGTAACTTCTACATACTCATTCTCCTATGCTCTTTCTATTTGTAACCTTACAAGTCTATTATATACAAAATTTTAAAACTAAATCTAATACTTTTAAATGTAGAAAGGATGCTTTTTAGTAATAGCTCTATATCTTTTACGAAAGATAAAAACGACAAAGCTTTGCTTTGTCGTTTTTATGGAAATAAAGGATCTAAGATGATGTTCTTAGGAAAGTTTACAAATATAGTCAACATACTAAGTCTATGCGAAATGCAGTAACGGAGAGTCGAGAGAGGAGATGATTCTCCAACACTTCCCGTCGAGTTAGTTGTTTATTAACATTAGATTTTGCCAACTAAGCCAAGATCTTCAGGGTTTTAATGTTTTGTCACCTGGGTCCATTTAGCTGGGCACACTTCGCCATGTTTGCAACAAATTGGCAAGCTTGTACTTTTCACGTACTAATTCAGCTGCGGAACGACCTACACCCATGTCACAGATTTCATCGGAGCGAACGATACCTTCTGGGTCTATCAGAAAGAACCACGGTATGCTTGGCCATCTTCTTCAGAGAATGCATCAAAGAAGTCAGCTAATTCATAAGTTTAATATCGGATATCATTGTGTATTCGATTTTATTGATAGTAGGAGATGCATCAGACCATGCTTTATGAACATAGAGCAGAGTCAACAGATACGGAGAATACTTCTACGCCTAACTCTTGTAATTGTGCATATTGATCTTGTAAATCAGCTAGTTCTGTTGGGCAAAACAAATGTGAAGTCTGCTGGATAGAACACAAATACACTCCATTTACCTTTGATATCTTCATTAGTCACTTGGATAATTTCTGGTTTACGGAACGCGTCCAATTTGAATGCTGGTAGTTGTTTACCGATGATTGCCACGATCAAATCTCCTTTTTATTACTATACTATGATATACTAGAGCTTATACATAAAGCTACATACATACTCAATTTGACTCTATTATCATACACCCATACTTCAAAAATCAATATAGAATTATTCTCATTATCTATACCAAAAATGCATACCTACTTTTCTAGCATCGTTTCTAGAATAACTACATCTGTTTCTTTCATGCCTTCACGGGCAATTGTGGCAACAGTTTGCACCGTATCATCGATGGTCTCTTTTTACAATTCCTTTGCCCCTTTAAAGCTATTTTTTCGTTTTAGCCTGCGTATAAGCGAGTAATGAATTACCTAAAGACATACCAATCTTCATAGCACAAGAAGCTTTGCTCCATCACAAACAACACCAGAGTTCCTGCCAATGCATCTGATAGCGTTTCCCACACAACTTCTTTCGATTCTTTCAGTAAGAATGCTACCCTGCGGCTGTAGCGGAGGCTGCACTCACCACACCACAGTGGGCGCTGAGACGACCGATATATTGTTTGATGTAGTAATGCTACTACATTCGCCAATGCTAAGGATCGTAATGTATGATCTCTAGGCACATCATATTCTTTAGCATACATCATGATAGGCACCGATAAAGTAATCCCTTGGTTTCCACTGCCACAGTTAATCATGACAGAGCATAGAACACCCATCCATACGCGCATCGGATCCTGCCGCTGCATAGGGCCCTTGCCTTATCTGCGATAGAAGGTAGAATTGAGATAATTAACTTGCCAATATTAGAGCCATAATTGTTTTTCATACCTTCTTTCAGCAATGGCCATATTCCAAAATCTAATTGGGGTCCTAAAATATCCTCTAATTCTGCAGCATCTACAGTCACTAGTAAATTCTATAGAAGAATCAAAGCAAAGCTCCATACTATGTTTGTCACTTCTTCTGGTGTCAATGCAATCAGCACCTGTCCATCTTTTTCTGCATAGGAAATCGTGGTATGTGTATTTTGCACAATCACCTTTGACGTATGCTCTCCCGCAGTAGCCACCACTTCAATATATAAGTTTTCTACACCTTCTGCTAACTCAATGGAACAAAAATCTGCTTCAAACAATCGATCTGCGGCTACCACTTGTTCATGAATCACATCTTCCAATACTTCTAATTCTTTTTCAGCGGTTCCTACTAAGGCACCTAGAATTAAACTGTAATAAATACCTGTACGACAACTTCTGAATTGGGATCGTTACACTTTTTGCATTTTCTAATGATATTTCCCTTAAACGACCGTGATGTGGTCTGAGTGTGACACCTAATAATTCTGCCGCCTGCCGATGCAAAAGCGAGTGCAATGGGTTCTGTACACCCAAAGAGCAGGTTTAACCTCCCGTTTTAATAATTCTATGTAGTCTTGCATGAGTCCTCCTCATATTGACTGACTACGCCAACGTTGTATCTATGTGAAGATTTTAGTTATAACACAATTGATACAATCCTATCATCTATACTATATGTGCTTCATAAGAAAAAGCCTCTACGTTCCTATGCAGTCCATATTTTGCGATTCACACAGTATTTGTCTATTATCTCTTCATCTATAGTCGCACCAGACCAATTCCTCTCGGCACTTTCATAAATCCTCTGTAAAAACAAGGTTTGGGGCTGTGAGATCTTCCTGAAAGTATCGCAAGGAGTCTGACAAATCTCCTGCCATATACAGAATCGCCGGGGCTGCTAGCTGCATAGTAACAATTTAGAAATACTCGATTCTACGATGGAGCCAATCAATAAGAAATACCTTGGTCTCGGCAATATTCTATAGCGCGCGCGACCTGTTGTAGCCCTCCTAAACGCCCTACTTTTAACATTTTAACACATCCTAGCAACTGATGTGTCCTGCATCGAGACTAATGCGTCATAAGACAAAATGAGATTCATCTAAACAAATGAGGCGTTGTGATACCCCAATGATCTGCAAGGTCAGCTTTAAACACAACATATTCCTCTAAGCTCTGTATCTGAAAGGGCTCTTCTAGGCAAAGCCAACTCCAATGTATTATGAGCGCGTACCGCATCAATCTCTGCATAGGAATAACTTTTGATTTGCATCCGCTGCTACTAGCATGTCAGAAAATGCTTGCTCGACTAAAAGATACTCATTCATTCATATCCATCCTTGAGGCGATACTTTTAATTTAATCCGCCTACACCCTTGTTCTACATAAGTAGACACTGTATCAACGATAGTATCTAAGGTACCTCTCCGATGACAACTCCCATCGGAATCGAATCGCTCAATGGTTGTCCCATCACATATTCCACTGTATTCACGCCTAGTTGAGCACATTTTACGTGAAACAAGGCATTTTTCTATAGTGACTACTGTCATGGCGTTTTCCATCTCGAAGCCATTCCACAATCTGGTTTGTTTGCACTGCCTGTCCTATGAGCATCGGCAAATACCGGTCGCACAAGTCGTTTCAACAGGATGCCACCGTTTTCCGATGTATAGGATCCACAAAAGGCTACACATTCTCCATAACCAACATGGCCTTTAGCATCTTCTATACGCAAAATTAGCGTATCCCGTACACTCACTCTTTCGCTGTTTTGAACGTAAACCGCATGGGCATTTGTAAATGGTACAATGTTATTCTTTGAATCATAGTTTTACCTATTTCTGTGTATCCAGTCATTACATCCAAAAACTCTTTGACTATGTACATATACTGACAGTGGCTTTTTCCACATGAACATTTTCATGACCGAGCTCCTAGTACCACGCAGATGAACATGCGCAAAATACTGTTTACCAATCCCCGTATATTTTGTATCGAGTTCTCCACTAATATAACATATGGGCATAGTCAATTCTTGCAGTCGATGCCCCACATAGGGCATCACTCCTTGTCCACTACCTTCCAATGTAAAAGCCAATGCATGGGGACTATTCTGTAATCGCCATCGGCGTTGGATACGGTTTACACTGCATTCGGCAGTATGTGTTGGGATTTAAAAATATCCAACTTCGCCCAGGTCTCAGCAAACCAATCGATAGTCTGCTCTCGTATCCGCTTCCCTAAGGCCACATCCACTTCACGTCGCTCGGATCGCTCTACTGTTCCTTCGATACCTACAGATCCACTTTCAGGATTAATTTTGTCACCTCTAGGGGGTATTCCAAGGCATAGAGTGAAAGCAATCCTAGCTCCCATGGAGATAGCCTAACAAAAGCATAGCTTTCACCTGCTAGGGGCATGAGACAATACGATGTATATCTAATAGCATTTGTGAGATATTGTATAGGCTTCTACTTCTGGAGTCTAGACGATGCTAGCGGGCCGATTAAGTCAATGCAGAATCATTCGATATCCATCCACATGAATCCCATCCCACGTCGTACCAGATTTGCAAAATCCATGTAAACAAACCAAAGAGCTTACCATCCCCTACAACGGTCACGCCATAATGATACTCTCCCAGTTTTAACTTGTATTCTTTTATATCCAATGGTCTTATATCTTGAATGACACAAACCCATATTACTTCGCGATATACCTTATGCTCTCGACTACCTTCTTTTGGGGTAGGTATTTCAATAATGTATGCCTTCTCGTCCAATATACGTATTCATTGCTTCTTCTAATTCTGCATTCGTTATCACTTTCACATAGTCTAATCCATACATCGTAGCTAATCCACTGTAATCAATGCCTTGTGGTGTATTGAAAAGGTAATCAAAATCGTCTGTTCCCTTTTGTGGCAAATACTGGAAAATGCCACCCCCATCATTGTTATGCAAGATAATCGTCAAGTTCATGCCATGTGTTTTTACCAATAGCCAGCCCATTCCAGATCATGAAAGAAACTCAAATCGCCTGTCACCATCACTGTAGGTTTTCCATTTATACTTAAACCTAAGGCTGTCGACACGGTACCATCGATACCATTTGTACCTCGATTTCCATAGACTGTCGCTGTGGACCGACCACTCGCCCAATAGTAATCCATATCTCGAATAGACATACTATTGGCTACCAATATCTGACCATCTGCTGGCATCTGTGCTTGTAGCATATGGATAGTGCGGCCTTCAAACAGATTTGGTTCCTCACCTACTGCATCTAACTGACGACGGCTATTGTCTTCAATCTGTTGCCACTAGCACAGTACTCTCTATCCGCCTGAATGTCCATAAAACGATGCAAATGCATCGATATGTATCATGACATGGATAGTAGTCGTCAAACTTGGGTTCAAGGACTCTGCTGTAGGACTATACCACATATACTCACATGTCATCTAAGGCGACATCCATTGCTGAATCCGTTTTGATACTGGAATTTGCCCTAATTGAATGACTACATCTGGGCAATCTGTTCTTTCACAGACTCATGTACCAACACAGAATCATAGGTGCTAATGGCCTCTTCGAACTGTCGTAGATTCGATTGAGGATCTATCACTACAGCACCTATGGCATTCTATTCCATAACGTCTCGCGGTTGTGTAATAGATGGCCCCTAATACAAAGCACTTTCTTGCCTTCTAACACAGCCTCTAACTCACGAATTATATCTTCTGTTACTAATCGAAAGGCCTTGCTACTACGGCCCCTAGTAAAATACGAGCTATCTCTCTGGCACCAATGGTTCAAAATGAGAGGTACATTGATGTGAACAGGACCTTTCTTGTGAGCTTTAGCATGCAAATACGCACGTCGTGCCACTTGTCGAGGATAGGTATAATAGTGACTTTCACTAGGTACAGATAATTCCTCATAATAGTTCACCGCAGTGCCAAAATATTTCTGCTGATCGATTGTCTGTGGAGCCCCCACATTTTGTAATGTGTAAGGACGATCCGCAGACAAACTGATCATAGGAATACCACCATGTTTCGCCTCTACCACAGCAGGACCATAGTGCGTCAAAGCCGATCCAGACGTGCATACCAATACGGCTGGCTCTCCGTGGCCTTTGCTAATTCCTAAGGCCATAAATCCGGCTGATCGTTCATCTATATTCATATACGTTTGAAAGCCACCATGGCTTTGAAAGAGCATAGCCAATGTAGTAGACCTGGAACCAGGACTAAATACAGCGTGGCGTACACCTAACTGGTATAGCTCATCCACTAAGGCTGCTATGTATTCATTCATACTCTATCTCCTATACAATTACAATGCATCGAGTATAGTTCCCATTTTATTAATCGTCTCTTCGTATTCTTCATCGCTATTGGACTCACTAACAACTCCACAACCAGCATAGGCATAGAGGTGATGTCCTACAATAAGGGCCGAGCGAATAGCGACTACTAAAATGCCATCTCCCATATCTTTCATAAATCCAAATGGCGCTGCGTACATACCACGTTCATGGGCCTCATACTTCGCTAATAAGTCCTGGCCGCCTCTCTTGGCTCACCACCAAGGGCAGGGGTAGGATGCAATAACTGTCCCCATTCAATGAGCGATTTCGTACTATCTTTGTCGGTAATGATTGTCCGCAGATGATACAACCGCGATAACTCCATAATCCCCGTTTCACCTACAGAGATCTCATCTGTCACTTGGCGCATCGTATGCTACAATACGGTCTCGTACAATCTCATGTTCCACACGATTTTTATGATCCCTAAGAACTGTTCTTTCGTCCATGCCTTAGGGCCAAATTTCGGAGCTGTTCCTGCCAAAGCATAGCTAAGAATTTCATCGCCTCGATGGCGCACCAAATTTTCTGAGATGCCCCTACAAAAGTACGACCATCCTTTTCATATCCAAAAATGAAACAGTTTGGATTATTTTCTACCAATCGATCCAAGATACTCACTACCTGATAAGGTGTAGGACTCGTAAACTCTACTTCACGAGACGATACTACCTTCGTCATCTTTCCCACATGAATAGAGGTTAAAATCGCATCCATCAACGTATCCCAGTTTTGTTTATCATCGCTTGTTTCTGTGTAAGTATGGTCTACTCGAGTAATCGTATGCCGTTGAATCTCGACAGCATCCCCGGCATGTAGGTAAAAGGATTCTCCATTTTCAACAATATAATAATGTGAACGCCACCATTTCATGGCCCATATCTTTCCATTTTTCATCTTTTACTGTAGGGAAAGAAAGTCCCTCCATAAAACACATAGGCATAATTCTTTCTCTCTTCATCATCTTTCATACAGCTAATCGCTTCGCTCCTGACAACAACTCGATCACTTTGACGGTCTACCCAAAGACACGCTCTTCCCCTTCAAAATTTAGCCAAAATTCCAAAGGGTTGTCTAGTTGTAATGGCACTTTCTTATAGTTCATAATACTCCCTTATATCGAATACTCAGTTTCAGACTTACATCTTGCCACTTGCATTGAAATACTAAGTCTATCTATACACTCTATCGCTTCATACACTTTCGTCTCTTGATTGCGACATATCACTCTTGTATTCAATTATACCACTGAACGACATCCCCTACTAGACACAATCCCAGGCATAGAAAAAAGCGCCCGAAGCGCTACTATCTATTTTTGTGAAAGCAATATGGCGATAGCTTGTAAAGTTCAACCATTTCGCAAACGTATCATTTAAATTTTTAGAATCTTCAATATCTGCTAAGAATTGAGTGTATTCTTCGCCAGAGTGTACGTGAATACCAAACCACGACCGTTTAGCAATGGCACACCTGGTACGTATACTCACGCAATGGAGTGATAGCCATGATGACCCCATCTCGCACAGAAATATAAACTTTATCACGTAGAATCAAGATATCGAAAGTACTTGGATATTGGTAACTATCACCTGCAAGCGGAATCGCATCACCCACATGGTATGTGGCACATTCAGGTCTTACTTTATCTACGGTTAACCCTTCCACATCGTAGTAGAATTCTTCAAAAAAATATCGCCACGACCACGAACAGTATCGCTAATAAATATGTACAATTCCTCTCCTTTATCGAGGGCGTCTTGGATAACACCACAAGCCGCCGTCGTCATGGCTTTACCTCGATCGATAAGGATGAACTCGCCCAATGTTTTATGCTTAGTGAAAGTATCCACTACTATTGGCTCTTGCAAAGTCAAGACACAACGAGCAATTTCATTTTTACTTAATCCATCGCGCTCCACATGATCGCCCGTGTTCACATCCACAGCATAACGGATTTGCTCACCACCCCAGATACTAGTTTTGTACCTGCCATGATAAGGTATTCTCTACCTTCTTGTAATGTGGTGTCATCCATCCATAGTAACGTCGTTTCTAACTTCGCACTGACCTGTAACTCTGTGCCATTTACAATAACGCAACCACGAGATACGTCTACTTCACGGTCTAATTGGATAGTCACCGCTTCCCGTATGAATTTCCTCGACAGAATCAAATCCTCGAATTAAGGATTTCACCACCGCCGTTTCACCGCTTGGCAATACGCACACTGTGTCATTCACACGAAGAGTACCGCTTTCTACTTGACCTTGGAACCCTCTAAACGTATGGTCTGGTCGAGACACACGTTGTACTGGCAAATAGAAGCCTTCTTCTTCAAAAGCTTGGATATCTACTGCTTCTAAATGACCCAGCAAGGTATTACCCTTGTACCAAGGCATATATGGAGAATGTACTGTATATATCTCCCTCTGTAGCTGATACAGGAATGATAGCAATGTCCGCCAATTGTAATTCTTGTTGTAATGCTTGGATATCTGCTTGAATCTCATGGAATCGACTTTCACTATAATCCACTAAGTCCATTTTGTTCACTGCAAAGATGAAATGTTGGATACCCATTAAGGCGCAGATACGAGCATGACGACGAGTTTGCACCAATACACCTTGCTTAGCATCCACCAGAATGATCGCTAAATCGGCAAAGGATGCCCCTACCGCCATATTGCGAGTATATTCTTCATGACCTGGTGTATCCGCCACGATAAAGCTGCGATGGTCCGTTGTGAAATAGCGATACGCCACATCGATGGTAATGCCTTGCTCACGCTCTGCCATCAAACCGTCTAGCAACAAAGAGTAGTCAATTTTTCCTCCACGGCTACCTACCTTACTTTCCAGTTCAAGGGCTTCCTTTTGGTCAGCATATAATAATTTTGAATCTGTATAAGATATGTCCAATCAATGTAGACTTTCCGTCATCTACACTGCCACATGTAATGAATTTCAATAAACTTTTCATTAGAAATAGCCCTCCCGTTTACGTCGTTCCATGCTACCTGCCGCTTCACTATCGATAACCCGTGTAGTCTCGTTCAGAGGATACAGCACTCAATGTTTCTTCGATGATTTCATCTACAGGTAGTCGCATTGGATTCAATACCTCCTGTCAATGGATAACAGCCTAAGGTACGGAATCGAACTAATTTATTTTCTACTGTTTCACCTTCTTGTAAACGGAATCGTTCATCGTCAACCATGATTAAGTTGCCATCTCGTTCTACTACAGGTCGTTCTGCTCCGAAGTACAATGGTACAATGTCGATATTTTCTCGTTTGATATATTGCCAAATATCTGTTTCTGTCCAGTTAGAGATGGGGAATACACGCATGCTTTCCCCTTTTGTTGATTTTGGTGTTAAACAGTTTCCACATTTCTGGACGTTGATTCTTTGGATCCCACGCATGTTGCTCATTCCGGAAAGAAAAATACGTTCTTTCGCACGAGATTTTTCTTCATCTCTACGACCGCCCCCAAAGGCTGCATCAAATCCGTATTTGTCTAAGGCTTGTTTTAATGCTTGTGTTTTCATAATATCCGTGTAGGCTCGCACCAGAGTCAAATGGATTGATGCCACGATCTACTCCATCCTGATTGATGTACTCTAGCATTTCGATGCCTAGTTTCTTCGCTACATTGTCACGGAAGTCGATCATCTTTGAACTTCCAAGTCGTATTGACATGTAAAAATGGGAATGGCGGTTTTGCTGGGTAAAAAGCTTTCATTGCCAAATGCAACATTACCGAACTATCTTTCCCGATGGAGTATAACATCACTGGGTTTTCGCATTGTGCAGCTACCTCACGAATAATATATATAGCTTCCACTTCTAATTCATCTAAATGAGAGAATTGACTCATATTAACCTCCTTAATAGGCATTACTTTCTTTTGCATTTACTGTAATTCGCTGTACAGTACCATCTACTTTCGTAATATCCCAATGCAGTAAATGACCCTCTGTCTGCACCACCATAGTAGCCCCTTTGCCTCCCATATCTTCTCCTAGGAAAAAGGAAATGGCTCCTACAGGGCATTCTTTCACACAAGACACGCAACCCCAACAATCGGAGGGGTAGGCGATGTAGGCTTTTTTCGCTTCATCCTTGTGAGATCAACGTCCCTGGGCATACTTGTTGGCATCTGCCACAGCCTATACAGGTTTCCTTATTAATTTGTATGCTCATAAGCATCCCCTTTTCCACTAGTGGCCGTTGAAAGACCTGAAATTCTCCATCTTTGTATACGGAGTTCACGTACACCAATCCCTCATCACTACAATTCGGGTAATCACCATGTTCTCCAAAAGCTGTGCCAACGGGTTTCTCACGCCCTCTAAATGAGCTACTAAAGCTTGTGCCACCACAATGCGATCTCGCAATTCATAGAGGTAAGACAATTCATGTAACGTGTTAGCTTGTAATTGCTCACATCTTTGGCTAAGGCTTCTAACTTTGATTTCGCCACACCTAAGCTTTCTTCTGTGTATTTGTAAAGCTTGGCTGATACCACCAGCATAGACATCCATGATATCTTGCAATCTTTGTTCATGTGCCTCGATGTGGGCTAAGGTAGAACTATCCTTAGCATGGACGCCTTCAGTACTATTATTTATGTCGTTTTGTACAACAGCATCGTTACATCTGATTTGTGCAAAACTATCCTTAGTGCTAACTTCTGCAGATTGGTCGCTCATATGGGCTGGTAGGGTTACTATCATTGGTACGGCTTATGCCAGCACCTCCGTTAGCCCCCATTTGTGAAGTATATCGTTTCACAATAGTATCGATTGCTTCCTGATACCACGGTTCATTTCCTACAGACGGTACTTCACCTTGATCTTGGTATCGTCGTACAATCTCATCGCCTGCAATTTCTCCTTCCGCTAAAGCACCGGTTTACATATTTTTGAGGTGCTCCCCCTGCCATCACCGGCAGCAAACAGGTTAGTGATGGTCGTTTCTCGATGGGTATCAACCCCAGTAACCACTCGCCGTATGACCGCCTACGATGTAAGGCTCCGTTCCTTCAATTTCTACATTTTCTGTAGCTGGACCATGACCACGTTCTACCCAACGCAACGTTTGGCTTGGTGCCATGTTGAGGTAGGCTTTCAGAAGGTCTTGCTCTTGATCTGGAGAAATTCCCTTCGTCCCTAAATAGCAAAGGGCCTCTTCCTTCCACCTGTTCCTGTACGGTACCATACACACGTTGCGAGTAGTGATACCGTATACACTTTCATAGTTCTCGCCAAGACCATTGATTTGTTTCGCTCCTACCCCTTGGGCGATGGTTCCAGTAGGGGCGATAGTATCTTTACAACGAAGGGCAATGAACCGCATCTCTAAGGTAGTCATCTCCGCCCTTGCAAGATACCCATAGCATAGCCTGCTCCTGTGTTAAACAGGGGAATACCACATTTTATGACGAGAGAAGCCTGGATTGTTAGGGCTTATAAATCCCAGAGCACCGCCTGTGGCACAGATCACGTAGGTCGCTTCAATCTCATAGATAGTATCCGTTTCCTTTTATGGAATCCTATAGCACCATATATCCGATTGTCTTTCACGATATAATCTGTGATAACTAGTTGGTTAATAATTTGACAATCCTCCAACGATTCCACAGCACTAGCCAAAATGGGCTTAATATTTTTCACCATTGATTTTTAATATTTCGATTCCCACGAGCTACGTAATTACCTTGGCCATCTTTCAAAAATCACTAGGCCTAATCGTTCTAACTCATGAACAGTTCCATTCACCCGTTCGCACATAGTACGCAATAAGTCATCTCGCACAATGCCCTCCGCATCCTTCGTGGCATAGTCCACATAATCTTGGACTGTCTGATTTGGTAAAAATATAACAGTTGATGGCATTCACCCTGCCGCCAAACATCCGCTTCGTATATGGGCCTTTTCCGCCACGATAATACGGGCATCGCTGGCTTTTCCTATAGTTAATGCTGCGTAACAGCCGGCCGTCCCTCCGCCGATAATCAGCACATCTGTGCGCAGTCGCTCTTTCTTTCCTAACATCCTATGCACCTTTCTTTCCTGTGTATATACCCTTGTATATATAGTTTCTGTTCTATCTATACCTTCTAAATATACTGGTAGTTATTTCCATACCAGCTATATCTTCTAATCATTTCATAAGTATTTGATATATATGGTGTAACATCCTTATAGCCTATATTACAGATAGCTAACTAATATCATCTATCTTCGTTACTACCATACCTTATAGATTTCTAAATATAGAACAAGCTACTTGTATTCATACCTTCGTTTTCCACTAGATACGTTGCGTTATCATCGTAAATACAAATTCTTGAAATTAACACATCCACCGCATCACCTACTTTGAAAGCATGTCCATCGATAGTATGATTCGCCACCAATATTAATTCACCAATACGAATAGTCACTTCCAAGCGATTGCCTTTGAACAAAATATGTTCAATGTGACCTAACTCCACCACGCTGCGATAGCGGTGCAATGATCCTTGAGGATAAATACTAATATATTCTGGTCGAATTAAGGCTTCTTTTACATTCTCGATGTTCTGAAAGCCCTTTAACACGTCATACCCTTCTACGACAGAAGACTTACCTAAGAACTTAGCCACAAATGGAGTCTTTGGGTTGCAATAAATCTCTTGTGGCGTTCCCACTTGTTCAATACGACCTTTGTTGGTCACCACAATTTGATCCGCCATTTCTAGCGCCTCTTCTTGATCGTGCGTGACAAAGATCGTAGTAATGCCAATTTGCTGAATCGTGTGGCGTAACCATACGAAGCTCTTCTTTTACCTTCGCATCGATGGCTGCAAAAGGTTCATCCAAGAGTAACACCTCTGGATTTGGTGCCAATGCTCTAGCAAAGGCAACCCGTTGCCGTTGCCCACCAGATAATTGGCTCGGATATCTATCTTTTTAATCCACTAAGTCCGATGAGATCACGAGCTCCGTCACACGGCGACGAATTTCCTCCTTGCCCACTTTCTTCACGGTCAACCCAAAGGCAATATTATCAAACACCGTCATATAGCGAAACAACGCATAACTTTGAAATAAAAATCCAATCCCTCTATCTGCAGGTGCCACAGTATTGACCCGTGTACCATTGATACAGATATCGCCTTCATCAGGTGTTTCCAAGCCAGCAATCATCCGTAATATGGTCGTCTTCCCACTACCACTAGGACCTAAGAGGGCTACAGCTGCCCTTCTCAATAGACAAGGACACATCTTTCGACGCCTGAAAGTCTCCATAATTTTTATATATATTCGATAAACTAACGTACATGCATTTCCTCCCTTTACCTGTATCGATGACGATTATTACCGATGGCTAGCTTTATATGCTGCATAGGTGCGCAAGGCGATCATAATAAAAGCCAACAGAATCAGCACCGACGACACACTAAAGGATGCTACCACGGCGCTTTCGGTACCAGACATATAAAGAGCGTCGATTTCTAATGGCAAGGTAAACGTAGATCCCTCGCCTTAGATACAGCCGCCACAGCACCAAATTCACCCATAGCCGGGCCCCTGCACAGATAATCCCATACAACAAAGGCCATTTGATATGAGGAAAGGTAATATCCTTAAAAATACGCCATCCAGAGGCCCCATCAAAGCCGCTGCTTCCTCTTCTTCTCGGCCTTGATCTCAGCAAGACTGGCAAGATTTCACGGAATACGAAGGGCATGGTCATGAATACAGTCACCAAGATAACCCTCGGTATAGCAAATACAATGCAGATGTCTCAGCCCTGTCCACGCATTAAACTGATTGATATACGGCCCCAACCAACCCAATCGACCAAAGGTGAGTAAAAAGCTAACCCTGCAATAACGGGAGATACGGAAAATGGTATATCTGCCAAAGTGGCAATCAATGTTTTACCAGGAAAATCAAATTTCGATACAGCGAAAAGCCGCTGCCACGCCAAAAATAGCGCTCACCAACATAGCAATGACTATCACCAAAATAGTCAGCCCCAAAGATTTCATTACATAAACAGTGCTAATAGACTGCATATAGAACTGCCAACCTAACGACAAAGATTGAAAACACTACTGGAAAGTATAGGAATAAGGAGCATAAAATAATGAATACCCAAAGCTAATAGAATTAACAAGGTAGAACCGTATCGTCCTTTCATAGACCTATTACCTCCCTTTAATACGCTTTTGCGTGATGATTCTGAATTAGATTCACTACTAACAAGATAGAAAACGAAATGCCTAGTAGCACAATAGCGATGGCTGTAGCACTGCTATAATCGGCATAATTTAATTTTTGCATAATCACATAGGACACAGCCTGTGTGTGATTTTTAAAACTATTCCCTGAAATGTAAATAATGCTACCATATTCGCCAATCCCTCTAGCAAAGGCCAAACTAAAACCAGTCAACAAGGGCGGCAACAATTCAGGAAAAATAACTTGTCGATACACATCTAAATTTACTGGCACCCATCATGAAAGCTGCCTCTTCGTAAATAGGATCTAAGGTTTCTAACACCGGTTCCAAGGACCGCACCACAAAGGGAATTCCCACAAATACGAGGGCTACTACAATGCCTATTTGACTATAAGCCACGTGAATCCCCCAGTTCGATAGAATTGAGCCAAACCAACCTGTATCAGTATACAGTTTCGATAAAGTAATCCCTGCCACTGCTGTTGGTAATGCAAAAGGGAGTTCTCACCATGCTGTTCAGTAAGGCTTTCCCTGGAAATGTGTAGCGCACCAGTACCCAAGCCAAGATAAAACCAAAGACCACATTGATTGCTGCTGCAATAGCGGCTGTTAATAAACTAGTTGTAAAGGCTTGTACTACATTCGCTTTTGTAAGCAATACTTTCCAAGTGTCCCAAGGCAAGGACACTCCATGGGAAAACACTGACCCTAAAGGAATGATACATGATAGATAATAAGGCAATAGTAATGCCTAAGGACAAGTTTCGCTACCTGGAATGATTCGTGTCGATGTAGGGCGTATGATTCGTGAAAGCCACGATGTATTATGTTCCATAGATTTCATCAAATACCCCACCTTCATCAAAAAACTTCTTATACACTGTATCCCAGCCACCATAAGCATGAATCGTTGTTAACTCTATCTTATGGTTAAAAGTAGAAGAAAATTCCTGTAAAATAGCTGGATTGGACGGTCTAAATCCATAAGAGCCAATCAATCGTTGTCCCTCATCAGAGTATAAATATTGAATATAATCACGAGCTACCTCTGTAGTTTGATCTCGATCTGTAATTCCTTTTACAAGAGCCACATTAGGCTCTGCAACGATGCTTGTACTAGGAGTCACCACCTCATATTGACCTGGATGAGTTCTTCACAATTTGTAAGGCTTCATTTTCCCAAATCAAGAGCACATCCCCTTGCTTATTTTCTGCGAAAGTCGTCGCCGCACTACGAGCACCCGCATCTAAGACTTTCACATGGTCATAAAGAGTTTTCACATAGCCTTTCGCACCTGCTTCTGTGCCATACGCCCTAAGTCCATAATCCCAAGCCGCCATGAATATCCAGCAAGCCGCACTAGAACTTTTCGGGTCTGGAGCTACGATGGAAATCCCAGACCGTTCTAAATCTGCCCAATCTTGTATATGCTGAGGATTACCTTGCGTACTAAAAACAAGAGTCGACGTATAAGGAGCCGAATGGTTCGGAAACATACCCTCCCAGTTAGCATCAAGTAAGTGCACACGGTTCAGCATTTCAATATCCTGCGAAGACCCTAAGGACACAATATCAGCATCATTGCCTTCAATGATGGACCGCGCCTGCGCACTAGAGCCACCATGAGATTGCGTGACATACACATCCTTTCCAGTGATAGCCTTATAATGCTCACGAAATAGTCGGTTATAGTCCTCATAAAACTCACGGGTACTATCGTAGGATACATTTGTAATATGTATCTCGTTACCTACTATTTTTGGACTCTTTCATACACCCTGTGAAAGCCCCTATACATGCAATCCCTACTATGGCGATGAGCCAGTTTCTATATCGTTTTCGTTTCATATATACCCTCCATCGTCATGTCTAAGGCATGCTTAAGAGCCATAGTCTAATATGTACTAGACATCAAAAATACCTGTCGATAAATAGCGTTCTCCACCATCTGGTAGCAATACAACAATATTCTTATCCTTATAGGCCGGGTCCTGACCAATTTGTATGGCCGCTTGTAAGGCAGACCCCGAAGAAATACCAAGCAACAATCCTTCTGTTTTAGCAATAGTCCGTGTACATGTGTAGGCATCCTCTGTAGATACCGTCACAATCTTATCTAACAACTTAGTATCTAACACATCTGGTATAAATCCTGCTCCAATTCCTTGGATACCATGAGGGCCAGCTTCTACCAGATAATACAGCCGATGTAGTTGGTTCTACACCGATAATTTCTATATTTGGGTTTTGTTCTTTCAAATAACGACCTACACCTGTCACAGTTCCCCTGTCCCAATAGAAGAAATAAATACATCTACTTCACCATTCGTATCCTTCCAAATCTCAGGACCTGTCGTCTCATAATGCGTCTTAGGATTCGCAGGGTTTGTAAATTGTTGCAAGATAAAAGCATTTGCCATGTATTTGTTGCAACTCTTCAGCCACGCGAATACTTCCTTTCATTCCTTCTATACCTGGTGAAAGTACCACGAGAGCACCTAATGCTCGTACGATTCGTTGTCGCTCCACACTCATCGTGTCGGGCATGACAAGAATTAATTTAAGTCCCATTTGTGCTGCTACAAAAGGCAAGACCAATTCCGTATTACCACTAGTAGGTTCAATGAGTACCGTATCTTTTTGTATCACTCCAGAGTCAATCCCTCCTTGATCATACCGTAAGCAACACGATCCTTTACACTACCCAAGGGATTAAAATATTCTAATTTTTCCTAACAAGCGACCATTCAATTGATATAATTTTGCAAAAGTATCCAATGCCACCAAAGGCGTAGAGCCTATTAAATCTGTTACGTGCTGGTACATGATCGGTTCCTCCTTACTGCTGTGTTTTTTATGTATTCTACTCGGTAGTTATATATACTACGTAATATGTAGTGAAAATATATCTATCTGCTGTGATAGTTTGATCATTAATCTATAAATTTAATATATTGATAATATCTATATCTAATTTTATAAATATATCTTTTTATTTTTATAATTACTACATATATATCGACATATGCTGATAGATAGTATCTGGTTATTGCTCTATACAAAGCTATAATAACGTCTACTATTGTATATTCTTATTCCTATGTAGTCAATTGGATATAAACTATAGAACACTATAGGGTAAAAGCTATATACATAAATATGCAAAATAAAAATGAGAATTGTTATTTATAATTTACTGCTAGATAAATAAAGATATACTTCAAAACTAGAGAAATGGCTTTGTATATGATATTCTATAAGTATCATCATAATGCATTTTATAAGGGGGTATATTCTATGAAATCAAAAATTATATTATTGCTTTAGCCTTTAGGAGTATTAGCTTCTAGCTTTTCATCTGCCACAGTAGATGCGAAACACACACATGATATTAATGTAGCTATAAAAACTACTATTAATCCTGAACTAGAAAAACAAGTGAAGGAGAATCCAAATAGTATCACAAATAAAATTCAAAATATTTTATCTCCACAATCAATGACTATAGGTACAATACCTAAAGGCAACCTATATGTACCAAAAGATACACGATCACTCTTGAATTAACACATACCCATTAGTTCTAAAAAGCATGCTACTTTTGTTCTAAAAACTGTCGATAATTTAATTCTTAATGGCACTGTAATCATACCAAAGGGTGAGGAAGTCCGAGGAAAAGTTCTTGACTCTCATGGTAATGGAATGTTTGGTCGTGGCGGTAGATTAATCATAGAGATTCCAGCTATTCGTACACTGAATGATATAAATATTCCTCTTAATGGATATGTCAACGGATATGGATCTGATGATACAGGTGCAGTTGCTGTTACTGCTGCTGTTTCTATTGTAGGTGGATTCTTCATGCGTGGTGAAAATATATACTATGAGCCTGGTCAATTATTTACAGTAACTGTCCAAAAAGATACCGATTTGGAAGTAACACCTGAAACACTCGTCCAAGCAATGGATCCAAACAAAAGTTCGTGGACAATCCTTAGAAGTTAAAAGCTGCAAACTAAAATTAATATATAAAAGACTATAATGAACTAGTATCTTTCATTATAGTCTTTTTATATTTCAATATAATATTAAATTGTTGCCTAGAAATGGCTTTTTCAGATATTGCTTTGTCATTTGCAACTTCCTGTTCTGGCCTGTGGGTTTTTCTTTTACTCACTTCGGTCGTGAAAATCTTACGTTAAGGACTATATCCCTTGTCCTTTGTTCCTAGCTGTG
>BNJS01003537.1_pt1:0-52500 | contig 96062 bp, 147 predicted proteins | sample 8540461 | NCBI WGS metagenome assembly BNJS01 (sample SAMD00202454, study PRJDB9452) | human saliva metagenome | isolation source: human saliva | place: Japan | reverse complement strand
GGCATTTCACCCTATCCACAACTCATCCCAAAGCTTTTTCAACGCTCACGAGTTCGGTCCTCCACACAATTTTACCTGTGCTTCAACCTGGCCATGGATAGATCACTACGGTTTCGGGTCTACTACCACTAACTATTCGCCCTATTCAGACTCGCTTTCGCTTCGGCTCCACGTTTTTCCGCTTAACCTCGCTAGTGACAGTAACTCGCCGGTTCATTCTTCAATAGGCACGCCGTCGACCTGCAATTATACGGTCTTCGACTGTTTGTAGACATACGGTTTCAGGTTCTCTTTCACTCCCTCCCGGGTGCTTTTTCACCTTTCCCTCACGGTACTATGCGCTATCGGTCCATACTGGTATTTTTGCCTTGGAGGGTGGTCCCCCTGCTTCCCACAAGGTTTCACGTGTCTCGTGGTACTCTGGATACTGCTCCACATATGCAGGATTTCGACTACAGGGCTTTCACCTTCTTCGGCCGACCGTTCCAAGTCGGTTCGTCTATCCCATTTATGCTTGTTAGCAGTCCTCAACCCCGGTCTGGCGAACCAGTCGGTTTGGGCTCTTCCCCGTTCGCTCGCCGCTACTAAGAGAATCTCGTTTGATTACTTTTTCCTCTGGGTACTTAGATGTTTCAGTTCCCCAGGTGCCCTCCTCATACTCTCTGGTATGGGTGACAGAGCTTTTTCTCTGCCGGGTTCCCCATTCGGATATCTACGGGTCAATGGTCGCTTGCACCTCTCCGTAGCTTTTCGCAGCTTACCGCGTCCTTCTTCGGCCAGTATAGCCAAGGCATCCACCGTATGCCCTTACTATCTTTACTTGATAGTGACATATGGTTATGTCTTTTTGCTTTTAGAGTCATCCTTTCGGATGCTCTCACCTTATAAGTTAATTTAGAGAATCTATGTGCTTGGTCTAACCCTTAGAGTCAACTCTAAGAGACCAAATCATAAATTTTATTATCTTCTATGCAGTTTTCAAGAACAGTTTAATTTTCCTACAAAATCGTGCTAACTGCGTCAAACTCATTCTGCTTGCCTCTCGTAATTACCATTACGTTTCGACTTCGCATCATTCGTTTTTTTCTTGTTATGCATCGATTTTTCTTAGAAAATAATGCTTAGTAAGTATATCCAAACATAAACTGCTTGTCAATACTAACTTTTGAGAGTTGACCTCTCAAAACTGAACAATAGTAGGTGACCAAAGTGTCGACCTAGTGTGACATCTAACATCTTGTGCTAGTGTATGTCTCCCTAGAAAGGAGGTGATCCAGCCGCACCTTCCGATACGGCTACCTTTGTTACGACTTCACCCCAATCATCGACTTTACCTTAGACGGCTGGCTCGAAGGTTACCCCACCGGCTTTGGGGTACTCCGACTTTCGTGGTGTGACGGGCGGTGTGTGCAAGGCCCGGGAACGTATTCACCGCAGTATGCTGACCCTGCGATTACTAGCGATTCCGACTTCACGTAGGCGAGTTGCAGCCTACGATCCGAACTGAGAGCTTGTTTCTGGGGTTTGCTCCACCTCGCGGTTTCGCTTCCCTCTATTAAAGCCCATTGTAGTACGTGTGTAGCCCAGGTCATAAGGGGCATGATGACTTGACGTCATCCCGCCTTCCTCCGCATTGTCTGCGGCAGTCTCTCATGAGTTCCCACCATTACGTGCTGGCAACATAAGATAGGTTGCGCTCGTTGCGGGACTTAACCCAACATCTCACGACACGAGCTGACGACAGCCGTGCACCACCTGTTTTCTGGCTCCCGAAGGAGAAAAACAATCTCTTGTTTCGTCCATCAATGTCAAGACCTGGTAAGGTTCTTCGCGTTGCGTCGAATTAAACACATACTCCACCGCTTGTGCGGGCCCCCGTCAATTCCTTTTGAGTTTCAGCCTTGCGACCGTACTCCCCAGGCGGGGTACTGTATTGCGTTAACTCCGGCACAGAAGGGGTCGATACCTCCCTACACCTAGTACCCATCGTTTACGGCCAGGACTACCGGGGTATCTAATCCCGTTCGCCTCCCTGGCTTTCGCGCCCTCAGCGTCAGTTTTCGTCCAGAAAGCCGCCTTCGCCACTGGTGTTCTTCCTAATATCTACGCATTTCACCGCTACACTAGGGAATTCCGCTTTCCTCTCCGATACTCTAGCCTACTAGTTTCCATCCCATCACGGGTTGAGCCCCGAACTTTTAAGACAGACTGGATAGGCCGCCTGCGCGCTTTTACGCCCAATAATTCCGGACAACGCTTGCCACCTACGTATTACCGCGGCTGCTGGCACGTAGTTAGCCGTGGCTTTCTATTTCGGTACCGTCACTTTTCTGCATTATTCACACAGAACTCTTTTCGTCCCGATTAACAGAGCTTTACAATCCGAAGACCTTCATCACTCACGCGGCGTTGCTCCGTCAGACTTTCGTCCATTGCGGAAGATTCCCTCACTGCTGCCTCCCGTAGGAGTTTGGGCCGTGTCTCAGTCCCAATGTGGCCGTTCATCCTCTCAGACCGGCTACTGATCATTGCCTTGGTGGGCCGTTACCCCTCCAACTAGCTAATCAGACGCAATCCCCTCCTTCAGCGATAGCTTATATAGAGGCCACCTTTCATTCACAGGCGATGCCGCTCGTGAATCGTACTGCGGTATTAGCAACGGTTTCCCGTTGTTATCCCCCTCTGAAGGGCAGGTTGATTACGCGTTACTCACCCGTTCGCCACTAACTTCAAGAGAGCAAGCTCTCTGTCTGTCCGTTCGACTTGCATGTGTTAAGCACGCCGCCAGCGTTCGTCCTGAGCCAGGATCAAACTCTCCAAGATATCTTGAAGCTATTTGATAGCTCATTTAGTTTCGTTGTTGCCAATTGCTTGGCTAGAATTTATTTGGTTGGTTTCAACTATGTGAAACCCGCACTCTGGCTTATGTTTACTTCTTTCGAAGTAATTACCTTACATTGTTCAGTTTTCAAAGATCAACTTTGTCTTTCACAGCTCTGCGTTGTGGCGACTAGATTATAATAACAGATTCACAAGTTTGTGTCAACAGTTATTTTTAATCTTTTCTGATAACTCTTTCAAGCCATCTTCGTGTGCTCTCGAGCACTTTTAATAGTATATGCCATTTTTAATCAAAATGCAACCCCCATTTTCTTTTTTACAAATATTTTACACGCCCTTCTTTTCTTCCATAACGTACCGTCATAGTTCTACATGTGTAATGCAACTCATTTCGTCATTTTCAGACCCTAGTATGTACTAACAGCCCTATGTACACTAATACTTGTATCTACTATTAAGACACCTCATCTACAATTACTATTACTTTTTGCTCTTACTCTACCAATCCTTTTATATAGTTATACCTGTATATAATTTTAGCTATATATAATTTGGGGCAACATTATTTTTACTATATCTCTTTTCACTGCATCACAAACCCTATCACAAAAATCCTCCTTACATTATCCCTTTTCACTCATTTATAATCGGCGTTATAAGCAACGTCAATCTCTCCATCCACTAAAAAGAACCTCGTTACGACCAGTTCTAATAGATAAATATATATCTCCAATAGCCCTCCACTAAGAGAACGCCATTATGCGTAGTAGCCTTGTGGCGGTCTTTTATTAACTATATCAATCAAACTATAGAAATGAGCAACATGCTCCGGAACAAACCTACCGTAGGATCAGTTTTGTGGAGGAACATGTTGCTCATTTCTTTTTCCTATATACAGTTGAGACCGTCCCCGACTACATAGCATCACAAGCGAACGCTTTTCACCCAATTCAAATGTCCCTTTTGTTGTAACTATCTCTATCTGTGGCCTGCAATCCATCTAATATCGTTACATAGCCGTCAGTCTCAAGTCCGACTTCGATGGTGCGTATATCAATCGTGTTATCATCCGTTAATACATATACAAAGCTTCCATCATCCCTGCTTCGAATGATATCTTTCAGTAATGAGTGCCGGTGCTTCCGCATTTGTTTCCAATAACTAACGTATAAAAACTCGCCAATCGTAATGACACCAGGTTCCACCGTGAAAGTCGCTTTCACCGTTGTACTAGGTCCATTCTCGATCCCTACATACGTGATTTGACCAGGAATTTGCTTTCCATTAACCTCTAGATATACCTGTATTGATCCTGTTTGGTTCGGCTGATTCAATATAGCCCCAAAACTTTGTGGCACACTTAGTGTTGCAATCACAGGCGAGTCCTGTTGCACTAAGATAAGCGGTTTTCCTTCGATAGCTATTTTTCTATCTTCATTATAAATTGCCGCTACCTTTCCATCCATGGGCGACACAATTTGCGCAGCTGCCATTTGCGCCTGTACTTTTAGCAATGGCCGCTTCTATCCCTGATGTATCCGCTGCTGACCCACCCGCATTGAGGGACAGATACAACAGAAGATTGTGCTCTGGCCGCAATCGTCTCATACTCTCTACTAGTAATAATCCCCGCATCACGCATATGACGTGCACGTTCCACATCCCCAGAAGATACACTTCCGCCTACTACCGTTATGCTCGTACTATGTTGTGCAGCTCTACTTCGAGCCTCTTGCAGTTGGCCTAACAACATTTGCAGTTGCTGTTGTAACAGCGTCGTATCAATCAACGCCAGCACTTGACCCGCTTTCACCGTATCGCCTACTTTCACCGTGAAAGCAGACACACCTACCTGATACAGGCGATTCAATACTCGCCTTATGTAACACCGTAATATTTGCTTCATGACTAATCCGCACCGGCATTTGTCGCTCCACCGGTTGCTCCACTTGCACCTTTGTAGGTTTGCATCATCATATACACACTGCCTACAATGACAACCACAGATACAATGGCTATATATTTCCAATACGTCCGTATCCAATCATACTTCATCATAAAAACTCCTCTCGTATACGTTGTATTATACTACGATACAAAAGGAATATCTAGAATCGAACACAGTTATATGCCACCCTCACATCATTCCCACACAGAGAAACGCAGTTATACGTAGTAGCCTTGTGGCGGCCCTTAATTACCCTAAATCACGCAAAGGCAAAAAGAGCACGACATATTCCGGAGCAAACCTACCGTAGGATCAGTTTGTGGAGAAATGTGTCGCTCTTCTCTTTGCCCTATTCGAGTTAATAGCCCTACATAGCAAAACAAGTGCATTGTCTTTTTGCTGAGTTTAGTGCTATACTTAAAGTAATAAAAAGAAGAGCCACCAACGTGTGAAGGCGTTAGGCTCATCTCTAAAGCTTCAAAATGGGTAGCCTAACGTGTATAAGCATTAGCAGTACTTATCTTTTACGTTAGGCTTTTTCATTAATTAGTTTATTTAAACCAATCAATGAGATGTACTAGTAACTTAGAATTAAAAATCAATAGATCAATTTTTATAAACTTTTTTATAGTACCACCTCCTCCCATAATAGGAAGAGATGAGCCCAACTCACGTTAGTGACACTCCTACGCCTTCATTATATCACATTCGTGTATATCACTAAATCATGTTTAAAAAGCAATCCACAAACTATCCACCAGAGGAACGCCGTCACGAGTAGTAGCTCTTGTAGCGGTCCCTTAACTACCTAAATCATAGAAACATAAAAGACCGCAACATACTCCTGAACAAACCTACCGAAGGATCAGTTTGAGAAGGAGTGTGTTGCGGGATTTCTTTACATCTTACCAAACCCCAGAAACGAGGTTATATGTAGTAACCTTGTGACGTTCCTTAACTACCTAAATCAAGGTTCTCATACTAAATGTTGGGGCTACTCATATAAGAGTAGTCATCAACATTCTTTTTTTTGCAATAAAATAGACATATACAAACTCAAACCGTATCATTAAAAGCAACCAAACCATTAAGAAAGGATGAGTCATATATGTCTCAACGTCAATTATACAGAAATTATCTTTAAAATTAAAGAGGAACATATTAAATTTACGAAAGTAAATGAGGACGGTTCTGTTCATTTCACGCTTGAGATGCCAGTAGCTGAGCAAGTATGTCCACATTGTGGCGCAAGTACTAGAAAGTCTAAGGGGAAACGCCCTAGAGATGTTAAATTCTGGTGCTACACAGCATCAAATAGTAACTGCTACTTACTTACAAAGACGTTACAAGTGCCAAGAATGTAATCGTACTTTCATAGAAAAGAACCCTTTTGTTTGTCGCTATTTGCGACTCAGTAAAACTAATATGGAGTATCTATTTAGACAATTAGGCGAAAAAGGATCCTTCACCGAGATGGCTAAACGCAGTGATGTCTCTGTCTCTACAGTCATTCGGTATTGCTCTAAACTAGCCATTCCGAAGCCTACACAATTGCCTACTGTGCTAGGTATCGACGAATATAAAGGGAATGCTGAAGGGCAAATGTACCAAGTTATCATAACAGATTTAAATAATCATTCTATCGTAGATATTTTACCAAAACGGGATACACGAGTTCTTATTCAATACTTCAAAACCTTTTCTAAAGAAGCTAGAGAACAGGTTAAATACATCGTTATGGATATGTCTCCATTATTTAGGTTAGTGATGCAAACTATGTTCCCTCACGCACAGGTTGTGGCAGATCGTTATCACGTGTGTCGCTTGGTGGATTGGGCTCTTGAGCGTGTACGCAAGAGTGAGCAAAAGAGGCTAGTGGCATACTCTAGAACACTCAAATATAACCGAAGGATTCTTATGAAGAACCCATGTAAATTAACTGAAAGCGAGCGAGTAAAGTTGTTAGAAATATTGCGTATATCCGACGACCTGCGGCGTGCATATGGACTTAGATTAGCCTTTAGAAAGATATTTAAGATATACAGCATACCTAACATAGAAAGATATATACAATTATGGTTAAACACAGTAGAAAACAGTCATCTATCGGAGTTTAGTAATTTTAAAACTTCCTTTACCAGTTGGTTCCCTCAAATTGTTAATGCCTTTGTATTACCATATTCCAATGGATTTACAGAAGGGTGTAATAATAACATTAAAGTATTAAAAAGAATAAGTTATGGATTGCGTCATTTTGATCGTTTCAGAGTTCGTATACTTCTATTAAGCAAAAAGAATAGCACTAGCTATTTAAATAGCTAGCGCTAAGAACTTCTTATATGAGCAGCCCCCACATTTGACAAAGAGCCTAAATCAAACAAATACAAAAGAGCACGACATATTCCGGAGCAAACCTACCGTAGGATCAGTTTGCGAAGGAATGTGTCGTGCTCTTTCCTTTATCATATTTAGTTAAGAACGCCACAGGCTACATAGCATAACAAGAGACGACCTACATAGCAGAACGAGTGAGATCGAATCGATGCACGTTTTCACTAGCCAACTGACTAGTCGTCTCATGGCATGTAAACAGGAACACCTGTGTATGCTCACTTAACCGTTCTATGACCTGCAATGTCAGTTTTTGTCGCTCTAGGTCAGCGCACCAGTACATCGTCCAGCAGTAACGGCATAGATTCTACTTTTTCTGCAAAAAGACTCTGCTAGGCTTAGTCGTAATGCCAAATACACTTGATCTCCAAGACCACTGCTCCATTTTCCTAATGGAATCTCTCGGCCCGTTGTATCTTTTACATACGCCCCCTTATGGGTATCATCCATATGCAATGTATAAATACCACCTGTCATGGCTTTCACATAAGCAGAAGCCCTCGACAGCATGGCTGGTTGTCGATCTGTTTCATATTCTTGCTGCGCCAGTTCCATGCCATGGTTGATAAACACATAGGTCATCCATTCTTCCAAGGCCTCACGCAATTCCGCTTCTAACTGTTCTTTTCTCAATAATGCTTCCGATATCGCATGGGATGTACTCAAGTGGCGCATCGATTCTTGCAAAGTACCTCGTTCTTCGTACAAAGCTTGCAAGGACGCTTCAATTTTTCCTAATTCTTTTTCACTACGAGTATATTCTAACTCCCACTTTCCTTTATCATTACCTTGCAGACGACTTTGGTACCACACATCTCGATGCAACTCTTTAGGTGCCAACAACTCCAATTGTCGCTGACTTTGTCGATAAATCGTATCCCATTGTTTATACTGGTCCTGTTGCAACAATCGTTGACGATATTTCTACCGCGCTCTTAGCTCCAGCCTTTTGAATTAATTCTTCTTGCGCCAAGAACAGTTCTTTTTCCTTTTTACTCCATGTAGCATATTCTTCGCGATACTTTTTGCGCTGGCTTTCCTTTGCTCCCACCGTACACGATTCTGCTTATGTAACTGTAATTGATTATACACCACACGCAATTCTACAATCGATGGCAATGTAGTCAATAACTGTAAGGAGTCCCCATAATGTACGGCATCGATTTACAATCGCTTCCAATTGTTCATGATGTAGCCGTACTTGCGTTTTGATATCCTTCAAACTCGCGCAATCGTTCATGATACGCTTGGTATTCTTCTTTCATACCATAGAAAGCATCATCTCGATTCGTCTGCTTTGCTTCTTTCGGAAGCCACGCTTCCCATACATCCACAGCTTCACTACCGGCTAGCTCTAAGGATTTGCCCTCTGCTACCCATTGGGCCTTCATCACTCATAGGCTTTAAAATGGTTGATATCATCGCCATAGGCCTTAATCTGTTCAGATATATTCCTCTATCTCGAAAGCAACGCTTCATACTCAGATTCCGTCGTTGGCACAGATCGCCCAGCTCGCGTTTCCAAGTTTGAAAAACTCTTTAGTAGATACTTGTACGACCTTAGCTTTACCAAGAGCATATCCCTTATAAGCACATCCGGCACCTATCAATAGAGCTAGTACACCCGCCATAGCTGGTACACCCAGTGTTTCTGCATACGTCATATGCCATGCCAACAAGATGACACCTAATGCCACAAGTACCACAGCACCGCTGTAATAAGAACGCCCTGACGTCACAGTCTCCGCAGCGGGAGTACTCTGTTCAGATAGATAGGCTTCTTTCATCGCTTCCAACGCAGCTGCTTCTCTTCCAATGCTTTCACCGCATTAGTCACCTCACGAGCGCTCTCATCTTGAGGAAATGGTTCTCTCCGTTGCCGACGCTTCATGAGGCCTCACGAGCACTGCGCAACTGACGGGCTGCCTGCTCTCCATCATACCAATTGACATCATGAGGAAACGTATCCACATCACGCCAATATACATGAAATTTACGGATGAAAGCCAATTGAGCTTGCACTTTTTCCAAGTACAAATCTCCTTCACGGCATTCTTTTCTAACTGTGTCCATTTCGATATCCTCTTGTATAAGGCTTCAATTTCCTTCTCGTACATTCCCAGTGCATCTTCTGGATCAAAATTATCCGGCACTAAGCCATCTTCTTTACCACGCCAAATGCGCATATATTCTTGGCATCGACGAATCTCTTCATCTAATTCTAAAAGGCTTCTCGCTCTAATGGCTGATCCACGTGGAAACGATGGCATATTCTGCTTTGCTTCTTCTCCTCGTTTATAGGTGTCCCAAGCTCCGAAGTACACGCTCTACTTCTTGGATGTATTCTTTTCGTTCTTGCCGTTGTTCTTGCAAAGAATCTTCTTGCTCCTCTAGGGCTGCTAGCGATTCTGCCATCGATAATACCTCTCGCTCTCCTGTTGTAGTCTCGAAATATCTTTCTCAATCTCTGCAAACCGTTCCAACAATGTATTGATGGTCCGTTTCTGTAGGAGATGCCACTAGTAATTGACTAGCTAATTCATCCACGTCTTTCACGAGAGTTCCCAAAGGATTCCCCACCTTCGGCACTGAAGAACCGTGTACGTACGTCCACCCTCTTGGATAATATCTACCCCTTGTAGATCATCTAGGGTAATGGCAAAAAATACGGTCATAGGTCTTTTTATCTAACCCCTGCCACCATAATTCAGCAGGTTCTATGGTAAAGCGCTCGCCTCCTATTTCGTAGAAGTCTAATTGCTTTCCCTTCCGTCCAATGTGATAGGCTTTTCCTTGACGCTCTACTACAATATGACCTTCCACTGGTTCTTCTTTACGTTTCGTTCCCAACAAAAAATGCCGCGAAAGGCTTGAAGTAACGTTGTTTTACCGCTTCCATTCGGTCCATACAGTACATGCAACCCTGTTTCATGAGGTTGAAAGCTCCACTTCTCATAGGGGCTATACTGTTCTATATATATTTCTTTAATCTTCATGATCATTCCCCTGTAACAAACGGATTCCTTCGCCTCTTGCTCTATCATAAGCAGATTGCAACATAGTATCTGTCATACTAACCGACTATATGAACCTCAACCGTTTCCATTCTAGGGCGACCTTTACAATCACCCTCTAATGATTCTATTCCTGTATGCATAGCATCTAAGGCTTGTACACAATCCTCACCATACCTGGTGCTATCCCTGGGCTACTTGCCTCGAGTGATTCACAGTTGATATCTATAATATACACACCGTGTTTACCACTTTCTTCCGATTGCGATTCTTCCACCCATGCAGCTCGTACCTTAGCATCTCTAACGATATCTAATAGTGGTCCCTGTCCAGTTACGCGAATCATCAATAACATCGATACACCTGGCTTTCGCAGCATTTCTTTTTGACGCAACATTTCTTGCATGTCTAATACGGATTGCACTTGTCCTAAATCAATCGTCTCTTCTGCAAATCGGATGATATTCGTCTCGTGAAAGCGTGCTTCTATCATGCCACGGCTAGATACATCGACCATGCAACATCCTTTCGGTCCACTTTCACCACGATGCAAACCCTGCGAATTACCCGCATAGACAATATGCACGGTTCACCTGACTCATCTGCCGTTTCAGAATATGACCAAATGCCCAATACTGAATCGGAATACTACGCAACGCATCTACAGAACAAGGTCCCTGTCTCTGTCATGCCCCTCATGACTGCGCTACCGTTCCATGCACTGAGGCAATGGAAAAAGGATCACTTTGCAGAGGATGAATATCCGATGTTGAGATCATCATATTGGGTGCTACTAGAGATGCTGCGACCATAAATAGCTGCCACTTCTTGACCTCGCACTAACAATGGAACTCGTTCCACCCGTTCTGACGAAAGATATGCACATTCTTTGGCAGCGGCATATAGTCGTTTCCAGCTTTCAGCAGGATCATGATTCCCTGTACCATATACACTGCAATATGTTCCTTATCTAAACTTTCAGCCTCCCGCACAAAATGCATCTCCGCTCGCAAGGATGTCTCCGCCCCATCGTAAACATCTCCCGTGATGAGCACTGCCGCCACACGCTGACGAATGGCCAAGTTTACAATATTTTTGAAAGGACCCATAGGTAGCTCCGCATCATGGCCTCATCCAAGGATCTGCCAAAGGACTTTAAATAGCGAAAAGGCGCTCCTAAATGGAGATCCCCACATTGTATAAATCGAAATGGTATGCCCATATTATAACCCTTTCCATGCCTTAGCCAATACCTGTACAGCCCGTTCTAGTTCACGAGTAGGTATGCCACTGAAAGACAACAAAATTTCCACTGTATTTGTATCATCTGTATCGACGACAATCACATCACAACTAGCCTCTAACGCTAGCTTCTTGCACTGCGCCCCATCTATATGCACTTTGCGAATCCCTGCATAGACACCACCTTCTGGTGCTATCACCTCATAGGAAGCTCCCAGATATTGACGCAACAACTGTGTAAAATACTTACTTTTTTCTAAATAATGTTTTCGTAATCGACGAATCTGTTTATTCCACTCACCGGCCTCCATATACATAGCCCAAGCCAGTTGCTCTAGCACCCCTGCACTTTGACCATAGGCATGACGATGTCTGCAAAAGTCTGTATACAACAGGGTAGGCAATACCAGATAACTCAAACGAATCGATGGGGGTAGCACCTTGGACGGTGTCCCTCATATAGATGACACAGCCTGTCGATCTCAATCCTTGTAAAAGATACGACTGGCTTTCCATAATAGCTGAAGTTCACTCGTCATAATCGTCTTCTATGACATAGGCGCCTGTCTCTTGTGCCCACCGCAATAATTCCATTCGCTCTTGTATCGTCATAACGCGACCCATGCTATCTCCATGAGAAGGCATACAGTATACTACATCTACATTCGCTTCCTGTAATGTTGCAATCAATTGAGGACCTCGCATGTCTACTTCTAATACAGAACATCCATAGCCTTTCCAAATCGCTTTTGCAAAACTAGGACTTTGACGTTCCATAGCCACCTTGCATTTTCCCTGACGTTGCAACAACGATGCTATGATATGCAACGAGCTAAGCGTACCACTCGTCACAAGTGTCCGCTCCGCTGTGGCCCTGACACCTCTAGCTTGTTGTAAATATTGATTCAAAGCCTCTCGTAATTCAGGTTCTCCTTCTAACTGACCATAGGTCATGAGACGATTCGTATCTCGCAACGCATAACCAATAAACTCGTTTTCCATCGTTTGAAATCAAACCCCTCTGGATCCATGGCACCAGTAGCAAAGTTGTAGAGAATAGGAGAGTTATCTGTATGCGCCTCTTTAGGTAATGCATTGTTTAAGGTAGAGGATGCGTTTCATTCTCGGCAGTATCCTCACTTATCAGATCAAAGCTCATAGTATCATGAGCCACAATCATATAACCTGCCCCTAAAGGCTGAGAAATCTCTAATACTCTCATAGGAGCCTTTTTATGAGCTTGAATATAGCCTTCTGTGACAACTGCAAATAGGCTTGTTCCACCGTAATCTTGCTGACCCCTAACTGCGCCGCCATAGCCCGTATAGAAGGAAGCCGTTGCCCTGGACGAAATAAACCCTGTTCAATATGCACTTTTACAGCCTCATATACCTGCTCGTACATGGGAACCCCTGCATTCAGCGTCTAGCACAATCATCTAGAGCCTCCAAAACAACAAATCTTACGCATTTACATGTATATATCTATCTTTTACTCTCGACTCTTGGGTAGTTCCTTTTCATCACCCATGATTCCAAAAACTTGAACCATTGTTTCTAAAATAGACTCTTACCTTATATTATAAAAGTAAATCACGAAAAATGACTACACCAAAAGTATGAATTTCTTTCCTGAGGAACGCAGTTATACGTAGCAGCCTTGTATGGCCCTTAAGTGGCTAATCATCACATGAGATCGCGACATACTCCTGAACAAACCTACCGAAGGATCAGTTTGAGAAGGAGGTGCAGGTCTTGCATTGAACTGCATTAGTCATGACCGTCAAAAGTAGTATAGTATAGCAAGAGACGACCTACCGAAGGATCAGTTTGAGAAGGAGTATGTTGCGATCTTCCTTTTATTTCATTTAGTTACGAACGCCACAAGGTTGCTATAGCGGAACAAGTGACGACTTAAATGTTAACACCATATCTATTGACCTAAGTTAACAATGGATATATAATGTAGTCATTATGATGTAGTCATTAAAATCAAATGAAAATTACGAGGTGTAATTATGGAAACTGTATCAAAATCTATTTCCTATGAAACAATCATAGCATACGCACAAAAAGTATTAGATGGTGGCGAGATCACTCGTGAAGAGGCAGAACAACTGATTCACACGTCTGACGAAGACACCATGATTCTGCTAGCTATGGCTGACAAAATCCGTCAAAAAGTTCAATGACGATACAGTAGACCTATGTGCCATCGTGAACGCCCGTTCCGGTAAATGCCCAGAAAACTGTAAATTCTGTGCTCAATCTGTCCATCATGACACTGGTGTGACTGTGTATCCTTTCATGGAAGAGGATGAAATCGTTAACGCTGCTAAAAAAGCGAAAGAAGCTGGTGCTATCCGCTTCTCCATCGTAACAAGTGGTCGTAATACAACAACCCAAAAGAGTTCGAGCAAATCTTGAGTGCTCTCTCGTATTCTGTAAAGAAGTTGGCTTGAAATTTGTTGCTCCTTGGTCTATTGACCCACGAGCAAGCAGTGCAATTGAAAGAAATCTGGCGTGACTCGATATCACTCCAACATCGAAACGGGCACTCAAGCTCATTTCCCAGATATTTGTACCACTCATTCTTATGAAGATAAAATGTCCACTATTTCCAATGCCCAAAAAGCTGGCATTCGCGTTTGCTCCGGCGGTATCTTAGGATTGAACGAAACGAAAGAGCAACGTGTTGAAATGGCATTCGAGTTAAAACGATTAGGGTAGACTCTATTCCATTGAATATTCTTAACCCAATCAAGAACACACCATTCGAAAACAACGAACCAATTCCTCCATTGGAAATCCTTCGTACCTTTTGCTGTGTTCCGCTTCGTCTTGCCAAAATGCATTAATCCGTACCGCTGGTGGTCGTGAAGCAAACCTTCGTGACTTACAGGCTTTACGCGTTAAAAAGGCGGCTTAAACGGTATCATGGTAGGTGGCTACTTGACCACAGCTGGCCGCTCTCCAATGGATGATCTACAAATGATTAAAGACTTAGAACTAAACCTCAATACAGTACAAGAAGCCTAATTGAATCTAGTTCTTGCACAAAGCAAAATACAACTACTAGGCTCACTCGACTGTATAATTTCAATGCCTATATGTCTCTTTCTAACAGAGCTGCAACCATACATAGAACTTTCAATGGAGAACAGGGGACCCGATTCCATCACCGTCTGGGTCCCTGTTTTTATAACATTTTTCAACACTGGCTCATACACACTACTACAGGAACAGCCATGTCCTCTAATCCTCGCTACGCCGCCTACGAGAGCCCCGTTAATGCGGATCCAAGCGAGGTCTTCTTCCACCTTGCTTTCAATAAAATGAATGAACCGTTCCGTACTTAAACTTTGCAGCACTTCACGGATGATGATACCGATAAACCCATGGCTCTTCGAAGCAATGTGCAGCATAATATGAGTTAAGGCTTCTTCCAAACGCTCCACCAGGCCTGGCTCTTCACAGTATTGATTCCACAACTCTTGAAAGCTCGATTCCAAGGCAATGGCCATTGGCGATGTCCCATCCGCAGATACCATACCTTCACGAATCCGTGGGCATACATACTCTTCTAACATGAGCTCCCAATCTGCACATCGATCCACTGTTGAATAGCATCGTCCAAGGTCTGTGTGATAGCTTTCGGTCTCGACGCCATGTGTTGCAAAGGTCCTACCCATTGATGCAACCACACGAGGCGTTCCGTACTGTTCGGCTGTTTCAGCGCTCCAACATTTGATGCACTTCTTCGATAATGGCTCACGCCATTTCTTGGACATTCACGATGTTCAAACCCTTCTCTGAAAGTCCAATGAGTATGGCAGACACTACATCTTTCTTGCGCTTTTCGATTTCTTCCTCAATAACCGCTTCTAGCCATTGCTGTGCTTTTCGGTGTATACAGAGCCCTCTGCAAATAGTCGATGCCTCGAATAACCACACTTTCATAGCGATTGTGTTCACATCACATGGAGCAACGTCTGTTGCATAGGACCGATAAAGGATCTGATTGTGCAAAAATTTCTGCAACTGCTCGTGCACCCCATTGGGCCCACTCCGATCACTACGGCGCTCCCACAACTCAGACAACACCGTGGCAATCCCTTTACGCAACTGTATTCCGCCTGCACATCACTACGGATATATTGGTCACAAAGGGCACAAACTGCACCCGTTCAATGGCGCTTTTACATTGATCATAGGTGAGCAGTTTCGTATTCACTCATGCGAATAATCCTCAATAAGGCGATTTTTATTCCGTGGAATCAGCTCCGTATGAAAGGACACACCCAAAGGTTTTCGAAATAAAGCAGTCACTGCAAACCAGTCGGCTACGCTACCGATGAGGGCAGATTGGACAAACCAATATAACCCATCATACCAAGCATCGGTGATATACCACTGTCCCCACCACACCAGAGCGAACAAAACAGCCATGCTAAGTAGCAAGCGATTTGCATAGGTTGTATAGGGATTTCTTGGCGTTTCTATGACACGAGGGCTCATACAATCCCTCCTTTCAGCAAGGTCAATCCGTAGAAGAGACCACCTAAAATAGCACCTACCAAGGAACCGTTGATGCGTATCATCTGCAAATCATAGCCCAATTTAGATTGTAAAATATGAGTGATTTCCTCTGGCGTGAATCGATTCATCTCGCGCACGACGATGTGTTCAATCCAAGGGCGTACATAATTTAACACATGCAACAATTGGAAGAGAATAAATCGTTCTACCTTGCGGCCTTCACAGCAGACCTTTCCAACCGCTCAAAGAAATGATACAATTCCGCTTCCCTCGTTCCACATACTGTGCCAGAGTCCAGCGTATCTTCCAACACATAGCCATCTTCGATGAACTCTCGGAACCAAGCATTCTTTTATCTTCTAATTTCCGCTGCCACTGTCCATTCTGTGCTAGTTCATCCACTGCCCATCGAGCCTTCGTATATAGCCGTAGTCCCCAAGGGCGACTGCAAGGATTCTCGGCTCATCAAATAGGCGCAACCTTTCACCTGTATCATATGCGTAATGTATTCCGGTGAAAGTGACTCCGCCCAATGCGAGCGCCAATTCTCGTAAAAAGAATGGTCTGACAGACGATTCATCACAGAGGATACCAACCCCTAATAAGTCAGGGCGAATCCCTTCCCGCCACTGCAATCGTTGAAGACATACGGTTGATGTGCATCCACAGTACCGCTGCTCGTTCTGGTTCTAGAGCTGACGGCACAACCCTAACCACAAAGGTGTCACGCGCCAAGATTCCACACCATTCTTGATGTGCCCTAGCAATTGCTCTTGCAGTAAAATTTCTTTCATGAGGGCAATACATGATCTTTTGAGTTCCTCAAAACACACATGAACATACCCCCGACCAGTGGCACTCATTCATAAACGAAACTATCCGCTGTGGTACACGTTCCTGTTTCAGCACCTCGTACATGGGGACATCCCGAAGGAGTTCGTTCACCATCATGTGCCGCGCCATTTCCACAAACCGTTCTCTTATTCCTAGGGATGAGCGCCGTTTTTGAAAAGGAACTCAAGGGTTTTTGTAAACAGCGCCGTCACCGCATACCAGTCCGCTAAACCACCAATCATGGCAGCCCCTGAAATATGCGTGATGAGACCCCAGAAGGATCTCTATGAAAGGGATAGGTCACTAAAAATATGACTGCCATCAAGACTAATAGAGCTGTCGCTCCATGTCGTTGTAACCATGGTATCATTTACTTCACTTCCTCTACCGCATCACCTGGCTGTTCTGGAATCCAGCAACGTTGATTTGGTGTAGTAGTCGGAATGTGTCCGATGGCACTAAATAGGTCCATTGGCATGCATAGGAATAAATAGTTTCGTCTTCATCGTACCTAACACTTCTAAAGGCTCCCCCATTCACGGGCTACTTCTAAGCGAGCGTCACGGGAACATCATAATATCTACAGACAAACCTGTTGAGAGTGCGAATTCTTTCTCCTTTAACGCTTTTGCCTCTGCAATATTCTCCGGCGTATCGCCAGACCAATGCCACCAGTTCGATCTCCTGCAGTGAAAGATGCGATGCATCCCTGCTATCCACCAGAATGATCCACCTGCATCAGTGGAGCCAAACATGCTGACTGTTAGGCCGTCTGCCCTCAGGTGTCGCCTACTGCCATGGAGTGCAAAGAAAATACTTGTTGAACCAAGTCTTCTGTTAGATGATCACTCTAACATACTTTTGGTCTTCAGTAAGGCCTCCTCTTGATTCTGTTTACTATTACATGAGATGCCTCATCAGTTTTGTCAGAATCTAACAATCTCCTGTACTTGCTGACAAGCATCTCGCAATGCCGGTACATCTTCGTGATACCAAACACTATGTATATATCGTAAATATTTGAAAAATTGATTTCACATAATGATCCCCATGCACATGGGATATAAAGACATGTAACTCGTAGCCTTGTTCCACTAATGTATCTATCACACCGGCTGGATCTTTCCAGTAATCAAATACATAGGCCCGTTTGCCATCTTCGATAACAAAAACCCACTATGCTCTAAATAGGTAACTTTCATATTAACTCCTAATTGATAATTTTATTGATTACTTTTATTATAACATATTTTCCTTTTCACATATATAAAAAGGCAATCTGTCACTCTAATCAATCTAAAGATAATGGGAGAACAAATTGCTCTTGTATTAGTAATGCTATTTTTACATTGCAGATATTATTATGATATACTATAGCCATGAGAGTCTCTAACGGAGTTGGGTTCATCTTTCTTACTTAGTAAGGGAGGTGAGTAATATGACCGTATTCGAAGCAATTTCTATCATGATTTTTATTCGCTATGTTCGTATTAGCATTACTCACATATTTGAAGAAATAATCTTTAAACATGTGAGAAAGCTCTAACGCTATGATAAGTATTCCTACTACTTATACACGTTAGGCCCATTCTATATCCCAGATGAGCCCTAACGCTACCACCACGTTATTGGCTCTCTTTTTATATTTCCATTATATCACATGTCAGATAACACTAAAAGTATAAATTAGAAAAAGGCTCTTTGTCAAATGTGGGGGCTGCTCATATAAGAAGTTCTTAGCGCTAGCTATTTAAATAGCTAGTGCTATTCTTTGCTTAATAGAAGTATACGAACTCTGGAAACGATCAAAATGACGCAATCCATAACATTCTTTTTATTACTTTAATGTATGATTACACCCTTCTGTAAATCCATTGGAATATGGTAATACAAAGGCATTAACTAATTTGAGGGACCAACTGGTAAAGGAAGTTTTAAAATTACTAAACTCCGATAGATGACTGTTTTCACTGTGTTTAACCATAATTGTATATATCTTTCTATGTTGGGTATGCTGTATATCTTAAATATCTTTCAGGCTAATCTAAGTCCATATGCACGCCGCAGGTCGTCGGATATACGCAATATTTCTAACAACTTTACTCGCTCGCTTTCAGTTAATTTACATGGGTTCTTCACAGAATCTCTGGGTTATAGTTTGAGTGTTCTAGAGTATGCCACTAGCCTCTTTTGCTCACTCTGCGTACACGCTCAGAGCCCAATCCACCAAGCGACACACGTGATAACGATCTGCCACAACCTGTGCGTGAGGGAACATAGTTTGCATCACTAACCTAAATAATGGAGACATATCCATAACGATGTATTTAACCTGTTCTCTAGCTTCTTTAGAAAAAGGTTTTGAAGTATTGAATAAGAACTCGTGTATCCCGTTTTGGTAAAAACTATCTGCGATAGAATGATTATTTAAATCTGTTATGATAACTGGTACATTTGCCCTTCAGCATTCCCTTTATATTCGTCGATACCTAGCACAGTAGGCAGTGTGTCAGGCTTTCGGAATGGCTGGTTTAGAGCAATACCGAATGACTGTGAGAGACAGAGAGACATCACTGCGTTTAGCCATCTCGGTGAAGGATCCTTTTGCGCCTAACTGTCTCAAATAGATACTCCATATTGGTTTTTACTGAGTCGCAAATAGCGACAAACGAGGGTTCTTTTTCTGATGAAGGTATGATTACATTCTTGGCACTTGTAACGTCTTTTGTAAGTAAGTAGCAGTTACTATTTGATGCTGTGTAGCACCAAATTTAACATCTCTAGGGCGTTTCCTTAGACTTTCTAGTACTTGCGCCACGAAATGTGGACATACTTGCTCAGCTACTGGCATCTCAAGCGTGAAATGAACAGAACCGTCCTCATTTACTCGTAAATTTAATATGTTCCTCTTTAATTTTAAAAGATAATTTCTGTATAATTGACGTTGAGCATATATAGACTCATCCTTTCTTAATGGTTTGCTGCTTTTTAATGATACGGTTTTGAGTTTCGTATATGTCTATTTTATTGCGACAAAAATGTTGGCGACTACTCTTATATGAGTAGCCCCAACATTTAGTATAAACCTAGAAAAAAACCCTCCCAAGGTATGTACCTCAGGAGGGTTTTCTTATGAAAGTCTATGACCTTTCGTTGTGGGGAATAGAATCGCTTCTATTATTTGATACCCATGTGAGCCATAAGCATTTTTAATTTGTGCTTTCATTTCTTCATTGTCTTGCATTACTTTTTCATAGTTTTCTTTCATGCGTGCATTGTCTGCTTTTACTTGCTCGTTATCTGCTTTCACTTGTGCATTTTCAGCCTTGAGGGCAGATACTTCGTCTTGTAAAATGTAGACGGAAGAAATTGGACCACCTTTGTAGCGTTCAGGAATCATGCTGTCTTCACCACCGAATCGGTATGTCACACCTGCATTCATCATGTTGCTACCGCCGCCAACGCTGACACCTACGTTGAACATAGTGTCTTCATTTGCGTAATGAGCTACCCCTAACGCAAGAGCTTTATTGCCTTTGTAAGCACCAACGCCTGCCATCACTTGTGATTTTTAGTGGATCGTAGCAATGGGTTTCATCGCTGCTAATGCTGCTGCGCGAGCACCTGCTTCGTTCACTTTTTGACGTCACAGTGTTGGTAGCTGCGTTTAATTGGCCTACTGTCGCTGCATCAGATTCGTATACACCAGGTGCTACGTTGCTGATAGTATTGCCACCGTTGTTTAAGCCATTTTTCTGTCAATGTTACAGGCGCTTTCCCTTTATATTCACCAGGAATAATTGTAACGCCTTCTGGATTAACAACAGTAGTCACTGTATTTTGAAGATCATGTTTATAGTTATATACTAAACGACCTTTATCATCTACATGAGATGTATGTACAGTTCCATTACCAGTAGTCATAGCAGTACGTGCATATACTGGGTCTCCATTGCTGTCTTCAGTAATATGTGCATCACCATTTACATGACTAGTTCCATAGAATGTACCTTTGCCTCCAATGGTTGTATCAGAATAGGAAATTGGTTTACCATTCTTATCCAATTGATACTTAGGTGTACCATCAGCATTTTTAGCTGGAATTGGATGATTATCTTTGTCAAGTTTTAGCTCGCCTTTTTCATTACGTTCATACTCTCTTAAGTATTCTTCATAAGAAGTCGTACCGTCAGCCATCTTAACATCTTTCGCCAATTTCACAGTCATCGTAGCTGGTTTACCATCTTTCGCTGGCGCTAACACAACTCCAATGTTGTTATCTGTCAATTTAGCAGGATCCGCACCACCTTGGATAGCCAATGTATCGCCTAAGCCAACTTCAGCTTTTAATGGGTCTTTACCATCTTTTGTATCTGCAGTGAATACGCGACCTTTTCAACACGTTTTGCTAAGTCATCTACAACTTGTTTATCAGCTTTCGCAGCTAAATCTGTTGCATCTGCTTTGCCCGCAACAGCTTTTTCTACAGCGCCTACACGTTCATTCGTAGTGTGCAACTGATCACCAGTGATAGCATCTGTAGAACCTGCTTCGATCTTACCAGCTGCGATATTGGATAACTTCGTTGGAGCTCCTGTTGTAGAACCATCTGGACCGACTAAACGAGCTTCTGGAGTTGTTGACTACTTGAGCACCATCTTTTTGTTACCATCATCTTTTACATCATCCGCTTTATAGTACTTGCCGTCATTTGCTTTTACTAAACGGTTGCCTTTGTCATCTGTAGTAAACCACTGTACCAGCTTCGCCGTTACGTAATGCATTCACTTTTTGTTACAAGGTCTTTACCATTCAAGCCATCTTTACCAGTCGGACCTGCTGCACCAGCTGTACCAGCTGCAGCCGTACCATCTTGACCTACACCAGATTTACCATCACGACCATCAGATGCTGTATTACCCACTTTAGCAGCATTTGCTAATTGTTCACGAGCTTTGGTATCTAATCCAATCGTAATTGTACCATTTTCAGCTTTTGTAGTGATTTCACCAGCTGTACCAGCCACTTTCAACGTGCCTGTTTCCAAGAGGTAATGTTAAGTGGTCCGCACCTTCTACAGCACCTACATTTGTATCTGCCGCATATCGTAAATCAGCTTTTGCTTTTACACCCTTCAAGGCAGCATCTACATAGGACTTATTAACAGCATCCTTATCATCTGTTGGAGCCGCAATATTAGTTACTTTAGATCCACCGAAGTCAACAATACCTTTTAGCTCCATCCGCACCAGGTTTTACTGTGATAACTGCATTATCACCATTTTTAATCACTAGGTCTGTTTTTACCATCACCAGCAATTTCTTTTCATACCTGTTAGATTTTTCAGCTAATTCTACATCAAATCCATCTTGTGCTGTGTTACGTTTCACATTGATGTTATTGGCTTTATCTGCATCACGTTTGAAAGTACCTGCACCTGGATTTTCACGGCTGTACCTAAGTTACGATGTACTTTTACCAGTTGCTTCTACTTCATCATTGCCATAGAAGTCTAGTCCTTGATCGACAATATCTTTCGATGCGTCGTACAAGTCTTTCACATTCACTACGCCAAGTTTAGAAGATTCAGTAGTTGCCGCTGTTTTCAAGCGATCTCAAGAAGGTAGGTTTTGCAATCTCTGCACCTTTGCGCATCGGTAGCTTTTACCTTCTCAATGGATGATGCCACATTGTTGAATGCAGTCGCTGTTGTCGTTGTACCATCTGGGTTTACTAAACGAGCTTGTGGTGTTGCGACTTCAGTAGCACCATCCAGTTTGTTACCTGTAGCATCTACTTTGTCAGCTAAGTACCATTTACCATCGTTAGCTTTCACAACACGTTTACCGTTTTCATCTGTGTACACCACTGTTCCAGCTTCGCCGTTACGTAATGCATTCACTTTTTGTAGTTAAGTCTTTACCGTTTAGGCCATCTTCTTTTGTTAAGCCATCTTTGCCCATACCGGCATTATCGCCTGTACCAGATTTGCCATCACGGCCGTCGATACCGTTAGCACCATCAGCGCCTACTGCTTTAGCAATGTCGCTGACTTTCGCTAATGTAGCTTTTGTAGCTTGAGACAATCCTACGTTGTAAGTACGAACTTTATCAGTATCTTCTGTACCACCAGTAACCTCAAGACCTTCTCCAGCTTCTACCTTAGTATCGATAGCATCCACTGTGTATGTTGTCACATGGTCTGTTGTAGCGTCTGTAACCTTCACATTTTTACCAGCTGCTACTTTTACTGCGCCTGCTGCTAAATCTTTAACTTTATTTTCCCCTTCAGTATCAAGGTTACCTAGGTTCTTATCTGCTTTTTCAGCTAATTTAGTGAATAATTGACCACCGTTGATTGCATCTGTAGAGCCGTCTGCAATGTTACCAGCTGCGATATTGCTTAACTTAGTTGTACCACCAGTTGTTGTACCATCTGGGTTCACTAAACGAGCTTGTGGTGTTGCGACTTCAGTAGCACCATCCAGTTTGTTACCTGTAGCATCTACTTTATCAGCTAAGTACCATTTGCCATCGTTAGCTTTTTACAACACGTTTGCCGTTTTTCATCTGTGTACACTACGGTACCAGCTTCGCCGTTACGAAGTGCGTTCACTTTTTGTAGTTAAGTCTTTACCGTTTAGGCCATCTTCTTTTGTTAAGCCGTCTTTGCCCATACCAGCGTTGTCGCCTGTACCAGATTTACCATCTCGGCCATCCACTGCTGTATCGCCAAGTTTTGCTGCATTATCAAGCACTTTACGAGTTGCTTCATCTAAACCAATGTTAACAATACCGCCATCTTCTGTGGAAATAGCAATACCAGTTTTTGCAGTTGCTGCATTTGTTGTCGCTGCTTTCAGCGCCAGTGGCACCTACTGTACCAGTACCAGATTTGAAGTGTAAACCAGTTGTTACCGCTACTGTTTTAGCCTCTTCCGCATTCGCTTTGTAGCCCTAAGTTAGCATTACCAGCTGCTGTTTGGTTGACCGCTTTAATCGCTTCGTCTACGTAGAACTTATTCGCTGCATCTGTATTTGCACCAGGTGCTCCTACATTTGTTAATTTAGATCCACCGAAGTTTACGTCACCTTTAGCGCCATCTGCACCAGGTTTTACTGTGATTACGGCATTATCACCATTTTTAATCACTAGGTCATTTGTGCCATTACCAGAGATACCTTTCATGTTTGTCAACGTATCTGCTAATTTCACCACTAAACCATTCGCATCAGTTGTTGGATCTTTTTCTACGCGGATGTTAACGCCTGCTGCTGTTGCATCAGTTGCCGGTGTGAAGTTCGCTGCACCTTTTACAGTTAACTCAGTACCCTAATGTACGTGTTACTTGTTGTGCATCATCGCCTGTGAAAGTCAATGGCTGTACTGCCAATCCTTTCACTGTATTGATACGGGTATCTAATTTTTCAACCGCTGCTCCTACATTGTTAACAGAATCTTTTCCATTCGTTCCATCATCTTTTGTGATTTCGTATGTAGGACCTGTTAATACACCATTAGTAACTGTTGCATTGCCACCAAGAGCTGTTGCCAATTCTTGCTTTAGCAGTATGTAATTGTCCACCATTCACAGCATCTTTGGATTTATCAGCAATTGTACCATTAGCAATGTTGGATAATTTCGTACCTGTTGCACCTCTGCTGTTGTAGTAGATCCATCTGGGTTCACTAAACGAGCTTGTGGATTTGTCACTGGTTGTGCATTGTTCAAGACATTGCTGTCTTTATCTACATTAGTAGCTGGATAGTATTGACCATCGTTAGCTTTTGCTAAACGGTTGCCGTTTTCATCTGTGTATACCACTGTACCAGCTTCGCCGTGCGTAATGCATTCACTTTAGATGTTAAGTCTTTTCACCATTTAAGCCATCTTTACCAGTCAAGCCTTTGTCACCTGCCACTGCAGTTGCATCAGTAGCTTCTTTACCAGTACCTGCTTGGCCATCACGACCGTCAGCGCCAATCGTTCCTACTGTATTCGATAAGTTATCTACTTTCGCTAATTTAGCTTTTGTATCTGCGAGACAATCCTACGTTGTAAGGTACGAACTTTATCAGCATCTTCTGTACCACCAGTAACCTCAAGACCTTCTCCAGCTTCTACCTTAGTATCGATAGCATCCACTGTGTATGTTGTCACATGGTCTGTTGTAGCGTCTGTAACCTTCACATTTTTACCAGCAGCTACTTTTTACAGCGCCTGCTGCTAAGTCTTTAACTTTATTTTCCCTTCAGTATCAAGGTTACCTGGGTTCTTATCTGCTTTTTCAGCTAATTTAGTGAATAATTGACCACCGTTGATTGCATCTGTAGAGCCGTCTGCAATGTTACCAGCTGCGATATTGCTTAACTTAGTTGTACCACCAGTTGTTGTACCATCTGGGTTCACTAAACGAGCTTGTGGTGTTGCGACTTCAGTAGCTCCATCCAGTTTGTTACCTGTAGCATCTACTTTATCAGCTAAGTACCATTTTGCCATCGTTAGCTTTTTACAACACGTTTGCCGTTTTTCATCTGTGTACACTACAGTACCAGCTTCGCCATTACGAAGTGCGTTCACTTTTTGTAGTTAAGTCTTTACCGTTTAGGCCATCTTCTTTTTGTTAAGCCGTCTTTGCCCATACCAGCGTTATCGCCTGTACCAGATTTACCATCTCGGCCATCCACTGCTGTATCGCCAAGTTTTGCTGCATTATCAAGCACTTTTTACGAGTTGCTTCATCTAAAACCAATGTTAACAATACCGCCATCTTCTGTGGAAATAGCAATACCAGTTTTTGCAGTTGCTGCATTTGTTGTCGCTGCTTCAGCGCCAGTGGCACCTACTGTACCAGTACCAGATTTGAAGTGTAAACCAGTTGTTACCGCTACTGTTTTAGCCTCTTCCGCATTCGCTTTGTAGCCTCAGTTAGCATTACCAGCTGCTGTTTGGTTGACTGCTTTAATCGCTTCGTCTACGTAGAACTTATTCGCTGCATCTGTATTTTGCACCAGGTGCTCCTACATTTGTTAATTTAGATCCACCGAAGTTTACGTCACCTTTAGCGCCATCTGCACCAGGTTTTACTGTGATTACGGCATTATCACCATTTTTAATCACTAGGTCATTTGTGCCATTACCAGAGATACCTTTCATGTTTGTCAACGTATCTGCTAATTTCACTACTAGACCGTTTGCATTTGTAGTTGTATCTTTTCTACGCGGATGTTAACGCCTGCTGCTGTTGCATCAGTTGCCGGTGTGAAGTTCGCTGCACCTTTTACAGTTAACTCCAGTACCTAATGTACGTGTTACTTGTTGTGCATCATCGCCTGTAAAAAGTAATTGGACTTGTTTTTAAAGTATCTACTGCTAGCTTTTATCTGCTTTATCTCCCAAAGCAGTGCTAATAGTTGTAATATCTGTTTTCGTAGCTGCTTCACTCAATTTTGAACGCTTTATCAGTAGCTTCTGCACCTGTACCATCTTCTCTTGTTTTACAGTCACAGTGCCATCGTCACCAACAGCATATGTGTCTGCTTTTACATGGAATTCTGCAGTTTTATCTACTTTTACTATCTAAAAGCTGTTACATCTGCTTTTTCGCTAATTCAGTATGTAATTGACCACCATTGATTGCATCTTTTAGAGCCATCTTTGATTTCACCATCACTGCAATGTTGCTTTAATTTCAGTCGCAGTTGTAGTGATCCAGTTGAGTTCACTCAAACGAGCTTTGTGGTGTTTGCGACTTCAGTAGCACCTATCCAGTTTGTTACCTGTAGCATCTACTTTGTCAGCTAAGTACCATTTTTGCCATCGTTAGCTTTTTACAACACGTTCACCATTTTCATCTGTGTACACCACTCGTTCCAGCTTCGCCGTTACGTAATGCATCTCACTTTTGTAGTTAAGTCTTTACCGTTTAGGCTCATCTCTCTTTGTTAAGCTCATCTTTTGCCCATACCGGCATTATCGCCTGTACCAGGTTTACCATCACGGCCATCGATACCGTTAGCACCATCAGCACTCACCGCTTTAGCAATCGCCTACTTTTGCCAATGTATCTTTTGTCGCTTGAGACAATCCTACTGTAGTCTACGTGTATCGTCGCTGCATCTACTGTATCGCCACCTGTAGCTTCTAAGCCTTCTCCAGCAACAACTTTTGTATCAATTGCATCCACTGTGTATGTTGTCACATGGTCTGTTGTAGCGTTCGTAACCTTCACATTTTTACCAGCAGCTACTTTTTACAGCGCCTGCTGCTAAGTCTTTAACTTTATTTTCCTTCAGTATCAAGGTTACCCAGGTTCTTATCTGCTTTTTCAGCTAATTTAGTGAATAATTGACCACCGTTGATTGCATCTGTAGAGCCGTCTGCAATGTTACCAGCTGCGATATTGCTTAACTTAGTTGTACCACCAGTTGTTGTACCATCTGGGTTCACTAAACGAGTTTGTAGGTGTTGCGACTTCAGTAGCACCGTCCAGTTTGTTACCTGTAGCATCTACTTTGTCAGCTAAGCACCATTTTTACCATCGTTAGCTTTCACAACACGTTTGCCGTTTTTCATCTGTGTACACTACAGTACCAGCTTCGCCGTTACAGTAATGCATTCACTTTTGTAGTTAAGTCTTCACCGTTTAGGCCATCTTTTACCAGTTAAAGCTTTTCACGATCACCAGCATTGCCGTCCACAACTTCTTTGCCATTAGCTGCTTTACTCATCTCGGCCATCCACTGCTGTATCGCTAGCTGCTGCATTATCAAGCACTTTCACGAGTTGCTTCATCTAAAACCGATGTTAACAATACCGCCATCTTCTGTGGAAATAGCAATACCAGTTTTTGCAGTTGCTGCATTGGTTGTCGCTGCTTCAGCGCCAGTGGCATTGATCGTACCAGTACCAGATTTGAAGTGTAAACCAGTTGTTACCGCTACTGTTTTAGCCTCTTCCGCATCTCGCTTTGTAGCCCAAGTTAGGTCACCAGCTGCTCGTTTGGTTGACCGCTTTAATCGCTTCTGTCTCGTAGAACTTATTCGCTGCATCTGTATTTTTGCACCAGGTGCTCCTACGATTTGTTAATTTAGAACCACCAAAGTCTACGTCACCTTAGCACCATTTGCAATCCCAGGTTTTCACTGTGATAACTGCATTGTCACCATTTTTAATTGTCAATGGATCTGCAGCCATTACCAGAGATACCTTTCATGTTTGTCAACGCATCTGCCAAGCTTACAGTTAAGCCTGCTGTAGGCGTCCAGCTAGCCTGATGTTAAACTACCTGCCGTAGCCCCAGCTACTGGTGTGAAGTTTGCCGCACCTCTACAGCCAACGTTTCTCCTAGTTTACGAGTCGCATTCGTTCCAGTATCTGCACCGAAAGTAATCGCTTTCTCCGCTAATTCATTCAATGCTGTTACATCAGCTTTTTCGCTAATTCACTGTGTAATTGGCCACCGTTGATTGCATCTTTAGAGCCATCTTTGATTTCACCATCTGCAATGTTGCTTAATTTAGTCGCAGTTGTAGTGTGATCCAGTTGGGTTCACTAAACGAGCTTGTGGTGTTGCGACTTCAGTAGCATCATCCAGTTTGTTACCCGTAGCATCTACTTTGCAGCTAAGTACCATTTGCCATCGTTAGCTTTTTACAACACGTTTACCATTTTCATCTGTGTACACCACTGTTCCAGCTTCGCCGTTACGCACTGCATTCACTTTTGTAGTTAAGCTCCTACCGTTTAGGCCATCTTCTTTGTTAAGCCATCTTTGCCCATACCGGCATTATCGCCTCGTACCAGATTTCCACATCACGGCTGTCGATATGCACAGCACTTTTCATCAGCGCCTACTCGCTTTAGCAATGTCGCGGACTTTCGCTAATGTAGCTTTTGTAGCTTGAGACAATCCTACGTTGCAGGGCACGAACTTTATCAGTATCTTCTGTACCACCAGTAACCTCAAGATCCTTCTCCAGCTTCTACCTTAGTATCGATAGCATCCACTGTGTATGTTGTCACATGGTCTGTTGTAGCGTCTGTAACCTTCACATTTTACCAGCTGCTACTTTTACTGCGCCTGCTGCTAAATCTTTAACTCTTTATTTTCCCTTCAGTATCAAGGTTACCCAGGTTCTTATCTGCTTTTTCAGCTAATTTAGTGAATAATTGACCACCGTTGATTGCATCTGTAGAGCCGTCCGCAATGTTACCAGCTGCGATATTGCTTAACTGAAGTTGTACCACGGGTTGTTGTACCATCTGGGTTCACTAAACGAGCTTGTGGTGTTGCGACTTCAGTCTCCATCCAGTTTGTTACCTGTCAGCATCTACTTTATCAGCTGAGTACCATTTGCCATCGTTAGCTTTTACAACACGTTTGCTGTTTTCATCTGTGTACACTATGAGTACCAGCTTTCGCCATACGAAGTGCGTTCACTTTTTGTACAGTTAAGTGTCTACCGTTTAGGGCCATCTTCTTTGTTAAGCCGTCTTTGCCCATACCAGCGTTATCGCCTGTACCAGATTTACCATCTCGGCCATCCACTGCTGTATCGCCAAGTTTTGCTGCATTATCGTAAAGCACTTTACGAGTTGCTTCATCTAAACCAATGTTAACAATACCGCCATCTTCTGTGGAAATAGCAATACCAGTTTTGCAGTTGTTGCATTTGTTGTCGCTGCTTCAGCGCCAGTGGCACCTACTGTACCAGTACCAGATTTGAAGTGTAAACCAGTTGTTACCGCTACTGTTTTAGCCTCTTCCGCATCTGCTTTGTAGCCTCAGAGTTAGCATTACCAGCTGCCGTTTGGTTGACCGCTTCAATCGCCTGTCTACGTAGAACTTATTCGCTGCGATCTGTATTTGCACCAGGTGCTCCTACATTTGTTAATTTAGATCCACCGAAGTTTACGTCACCTATAGCGCTATCTGCACCAGGTTTTACTGTGATTACGGCATTATCACCATTTTTAATCACTAGGTCATTTGTGCCATTACCAGAGATACCTTTTCATGTTTGTCAACGTATCTGCTAATTTCTACCACCAGACCGTTTGCATTTGTAGTTGTATCTTTTTCACGCGGATGTTAACGCCTGCTGCTGTTGCATCAGTTGCCGGTGTGAAGTTCGCTGCACCTTTTTACAGTTAACTCTAGTACCCAATGTACGTGTACTTTGTTGTGCATCATCGCCTGTAAAAGTAATTGGACTTGTTTTAAAGTACTCATCTGTAGCTTTATCTGCTTTATCTCCCAAAGCATTGTTAATAGTTGTAATATCTGTTTTCGTAGCTAAGCCACTAATTTTGAACGCTTTATCAGTAGCTTCTGCACCTGTACACATCTTCTTGTTTTTACAGTCACAGTGCCATCGTCACCAACAGCATATGTGTCTGCTTTTACATGGAATTCTGCAGTTTTATCTACTTTACTATCTAAAGCTGTTACATCTGCTTTTTCACAATTCAGTATGTAATTGACCACCATTGATTGCATCTTTTAGAGCCATCTTTGATTTCTCACCATCTGCAATGTTGCTTAAATTTAGTCGCAGTTGTAGTGATCCAGTTAGTTCACTAAACGAGCTTGTAGGGTGTTGCGACTTCAGTAGCACCATCCAGTTTGTTACCTGTAGCATCTACTTTGTCAGCTAAGCACCATTTGCCATCGTTAGCTTTACAACACGTTTACCATTTTCATCTGTGTACACCACTCGTTCCAGCTTCGCCGTTACGTAATGCATTCACTTTGTAGTTAAGTTCTCACCGTTTAGGCCATCTCTTTTGTTGCTCATCTTTGCCCATACCGGCATTATCGCTCGTACCAGATTTGCCATCACGGCCGTCGATACCGTGCAGCACCATCAGCGCCTACTGCTTTTTAAAGCAATGTCGTTGACTTTCGCTAATGTAGCTTTTTGTAGCTTGAGACAATCCTGCACGTTGTAAGTACGAACTTTATCAGTATCTTCTGCACCACCAGTAACCTCAAGACCTTTCTCCAGCTTCTACCTTAGTATCGATAGCATCCACTGTGTATGTTGTCACATGGTCTGTTGTAGCGTCTGTAACCTTCACATTTTTACCAGCTGCTACTTTTTACTGCGCCTGCTGCTAAATCTTTTAACTTTATTTTCCCTTCAGTATCAAGGTTACCTAGGTTCTTATCTGCTTTTTCAGCTAATTTAGTGAATAATTGACCACCGTTGATTGCATCTGTAGAGCCGTCTGCAATGTTACCAGCTGCGATATTGCTTAACTTAGTTGTACCACCAGTTGTTGTACCATCACGGGTTCACTAAACGAGCTTGTGGTGTTGCGACTTCAGTAGCACCGTCCAGTTTGTTACCCTGTAGCATCTACTTTATCAGCTAAGTACCATTTGCCATCGTTAGCTTTTACAACACGTTTGCCGCTTTTTCATCTGTGTACACTACACTGCTACCAGCTTCGCCGTTACGAAGTGCGTTCACTTTTGTAGTTAAGTCTTCTACCGTTTAGCCTATCTTCTTTTGTTAAGCTCGTTCGCCCATACCAGCGTTATCGCCTGTACCAGATTTACCATCTCGGCATCATCCACTGCTGTATCGCCAAGTTTTTGCTGCATTATCAGCACTTTACGAGTTGTCCATCTAAACCAGTCGTTAACACACCGCCATCTTCTGTGGAAATAGCAATACCAGTTTTTGCAGTTGCTGTACTTTGTTGTCGCTGCTTCAGCGCCAGTGGCATTGATTGTACCAGTACCAGATTTGAAGTGTAAAACCAGTTGTTACCGCTACTGTTTTAGCCTCTTCCGCATCTCGCTTTGTAGCCTAAGTTACATTACCAGCTGCTGTTTGGTTGACCGCTTTAATCGCTTCGTCTACGTAGAACTTATTCGCTGCATCTGTATTTGCACCAGGTGCTCCTACATTTGTTAATTTAGATCCACCGAAGTTTACGTCACCTTTGAGCGCCATCTGCACCAGGTTTTACTGTGATTACGGCATTATCACCATTTTTAATCACTAGGTCATTTGTGCCATTACCAGAGATACCTTTCATGTTTGTCAACGTATCTGCTAATTTCACTACTCAGACCGTTTGCATTTGTAGTTGGGACTCTTTTCACGCGGATGTTAACGCCTCGCTGCTGTTGCATCAGTTGCCGGTGTGAAGTCTCGCTGCACCTTTACAGTTAACTCAGTACCCAATGCATGTGTTACTTGTTGTGCATCATCGCCTGTAAAAAGTAATTGGACTTGTTTTTAAAGTATTACTGTAGCTTTTATCTGCTTTTATCTCCTAAAGCATTGTTAATAGTTGTAATATCTGTTTTCGTAGCTAAGCCACTTAATTTTTGAACGCTTTTATCAGTAGCTTCTGCACTCTGTACCATCTTCTTGTTTTACAGTCCCAGTGCCATCGTCACCAACAGCATATGTATCTGCTTTTACATGGAATTCTGCAGTTTTATCTACTTTACTAGTCTAAAGCTGTTACATCAGCTCGCTAATTCACTGTGTAATTGACCACCGTTGAGTAGCATCCGTAGAACCAGCTTTTGATCTCGCCGTCTGCGATATTGCTTTAACCTGTTGTACCACCAGTTGTTGTATCCCATCTGGATCTCACTAAACGAGCTTGTGGGTTTGTCACTGGTTGTGCATGATTCAAGACATTGCCGTCTTTATCTACATTAGTAGCTGGATAGTATTGACCATCATTAGCTTTTGCTAAACGGTTGCCTTGGTCATCTGTGTACACTACTGTACCAGCTTCGCCGTTACGCAGCAGCATTCACTTTAGATGTCAGTCTTTCACCATTTGGCCATCTTTACCAGTCAGGGTCCTTTGTCACCCGCCACTGCAGTTGCATCAGTAGCTTTTTACCAGTACCCGCTTGGCCATCACGACCGTCAGCGCCAATCGTTCCTACTGTATTAGCTAAGTTATCTCACTTTCGCTAATTCTAGCTTTGTATCTGCAGACAATCCTACTGTATAGTTACGTGTATTCGTCGCCGCATCTACTGTATCGCCACCCGTAGCTTCTAAGCCTTCTCCAGCAACAACTTTTGTATCGGTAGCATCCACTGTATGTTGGACATGGTCTGTTGTAGCGTCTGTAACCTTCACACATTTTTACCAGCTGCTACTTTTACAGCGCCTGCTGCTAGATCTTAACTTTGTTTTCTCCATCAGTGCTAGGTTATCTAGGCTGTATCACTTTGCCAGCTAACGCTGTATGTGATTGACCACCATTGATAGCGTCTTTGGAGTTTTTCGCCAATCGTGCCGTCTGCAATGTTGCTTAACTTAGTCGCCGTTGTGGTAGAACCTGTTGGGTTTACTCAAACGAGCTTGTGGGTTTGTCACTGGTTGTGCATTGTTCAAGACATTGCCGTCTTTATCTACATTAGTAGCTGATAGTATTGACCATCATTAGCTTTTTGCTACGGTTGCCGTTTTCATCTGTGTCACACCACTGTTCCAGCTTTCGCCGTTGGCGTGCACGCATTGACTTTGGATTGTTAAATCTTTACCATTCAGTATCTTTGCCAGATGCAGACCTCATCAAGCCAAGCTGCATCAGCTGCCTTGTGGATTCTTACCAGCATCTCCTTTGCCGTCACGGCCGTCAGCACCGTTAGCACCTCACTGTGGCAGCAATCGCATCCACTCGGTCTGCAGTTTTGTTTTCGCATCACCAGACAAAACCAGCCAATCACTTTTACCACTATCGCCAGCGCCACGTGTCTATACCGGCTTCAGTAGCTTTCCGCAGTATTGGTTGTGCCATCTCCTTTTAACAAAGTCTCAAACCAGTTGTTACTGCCACTGTTTTAGCTTTCTCCACCATTGGCTGTAACTCTAAGTTAGCGTACCAGCTGCCGTTTGGTTGACCGCTCTAATTGCTTCATCTACCATAGTTTTATTGGCTGCATTCGTGCCCAGTACCGGGTGTCTCCTATTGGTTAATTTAGAGACCACCGACCGAGTCTACGTCACCTTTAGCATCCAGCTGTACCAGGTTTTTACTCGTGATTACGGCATTGTCACCATTTTTGATCACTAGGTCATTTGTGCCATTACCAGAAATACCCTTTCATGTTCGTCAAAGCATCTGCTAAGCTTACCCGTTAAGTCCTGCTGTAGGATCGGAAGCTACTTGGATGTCAATGCCTGCCGTAGCCCCAGCTGCTGGTGTGAAGTTTGCCGCACACTTTTCACGGCTAATGTAGTACCTAATCACGAGTTGCATCAGTTCCAGCATCCTACCTGAAAGTGGCTTTGCTTCTGCTAATCATTCAATGCTGTTACATCTGCTTTTCGCTAATTCACTGTGTAATGGCCACCGTTGATTGCATCTTTGAACCATCTGCAATGTTACCATCTGCGATATTGCTTAATTTAATCGCAGTTGTAGTGGATCCAGTTGGGTTCACTAAACGAGCTGGTGTTGCGACTTCAGTAGCACCATCCAGTTTGTTACCCAGCATCTACTTTGTCGGCAAAGTACCATATTACCATCGTTAGCTTTTACAACACGTTTACCGTTTTCATCTGTGTACACCACTGTCTCAGCTTCGCCGTTACGTAATGCATTCACTTTTAGTAGTTAAGTCTTTACCGTTTAGGCCATCTTCTTTTTGTTGCTCATCTTTTGCCCATACCGGCATTATCGCCATACACCAGGATTTTGCCATCACGGCCGTCGATACCGATTAGCACCATCAGCGCCTACTGCTTTTAGCAATGTCGCCGACTTCACATGTAGCTTTTGGTAGCTTGAGACAATCCCACGTTGATGGCATGAACCTTTATCAGTATCTTCTGTACCACCAGTAACCCTCAAGACCTTTCTCAGCTTCTACCTTAGTATCGATAGCATCCACTGTATGTTGTGACATGGTCTGTTGTAGCGTCTGTAACCTTCACATTTCACCAGCAGCTACTTACAGCCTCTGCTGCCAAGTCTTTTACTTTCTCTCCTGCTGTGTTTAGATTACTTAAGCTTTTGTTCGCTGCGTTGCTGCAACTTGTGCATCTAAGCATAGGATTTTGTCGCTGCATTGTCGATGTGCACTACGAGTTGCTTCATCTAGACCGATGTTCACAACGCCATTAGCCTCTGTGAGATAGTAAATACCTGTTTTTGGAGTTGCCGCATTTTGTCGTTGCTGCATTAGCACCCAATGCTGACTGTACCGTACCAGGTTTTTAATGTGTAACCCTGTACCAACTGCGACTTGTTTAGCACTTTTCTCCCCTCCGCTTTGTAGCCTAAATTAGACACTCATGCCAATTTTCGAGTATCTACATAGGATTTTGTCTGCTTTTACCTGCTAATGTCGTATTGATGTTGGTAATATCGCCTTTTGTAGCAAGACCTTTAATCTTGAACCCTTTGCTATTATTTTGCGTACCACTCATGTCTTTCTGAATTAAGGAAACTCCATTATTTCCTACAGTATAGTCTCCTGCTTTTACATGGTTTGCTGTTGTATCTAATTTAGCTGCAAGATCGCTCACATTAGCTTTTGGTTTGCTGATCAGACACATTTGCTTTTTCAGCTAGTTTAGAGTGTAATTGACTACCATTGATCGCATCTTTTAGAGGGTAGCATTGATCCACCGTCTGCTACATTAGTAACCTTCTTATTCTTCATATCAAGGCCAGTGAGAAAGTGTTGGTCCTAGCTTGTCTTTCTCAGCAGCATTGTAGTCATAAGTAGCTACTTCATTAACAGCAATTTTAGTTTTCAAACCAACCAAAACTCGACCATTGAGTTTACATGAGTACCGATATTATCGGAATCAAAACGAGCAGATCCTTGCGTCCAAGTTAGTCTTGTCGATCCATTAACACCCGCCCCTGTAATATTCACTTGTTTGTTAGAAGATGTTGGTGTAAACACGCCTTCTGTGCCATTATTTCCGCCAGCATCGGCTTTGAAACTTGTCACTGAATATTATTAATCGCCGTATTTACAACGCCAGCTGTGACTAATTTTGAGTTTCGCATCATTACCTGTACCAGTAATAGTGCCTGCTGGTTAGGGTGTACTTGTAACAGCACTGTTAGCAGTAGACACACTTAATGCGTTTGTATTACCACTTGATACAGATTGAATACCTGTAGCATTAACTGTCACAACGCCATTCGCATTGTCGATGCTTACATTGTTGCCTGCTTTTAATGTTACTTTACCATTTGTATCTGGTGTTACATCAGATCGCTGCTGCAGTACCGCTTTGCGTTTTTCAATCCCCATGCAGCTGCCTTCAACTGATTTTTTATATTGACTGCATCGTTATCGTTAACACCGCGGCAACATTTAAAAAATACGACGATATCACTAGATTGACCAACGGATACAACGCCAAAGCCTGGATCATCGTTACCACCACCGAAAGCTGCCGTCGTTTTTGTAGCTGTATCATCAGCATTGACTCTAAATTTAATCCCAATGCCACAGAGTATTTAGCACCCTGTTACCTTAGCACCAGCACCAATCGCCAGAGGATCTCAGAATCCTTGATAGCATTCGCTATTCGTGCTGTATCACGCAATACTTTTGCGATCACCACCAATAGCAATAGCATAATTGCTGTCTACATAAGAACTATTACCAATGGCAGCACCTTCTGTTGCGCCATTATAGACAGTTCTTTAGTAGGACCACCCGCCGGTGGATTCGTAATGTTTTCTGTTGTGGTATATCCAGTACTTGCATCACGACCTAAGGCTACAGATGATCCGCCATAGGCTCTAGCAATGGTACCGATAGCTACCGCATCATTACCTACGGCTTCTACTTTTTGGCTCGCAGCACCGTTTGAACCGACCGATAGCTACGCTATTAGAGCCTGTTGCTTGACTTCGTTACCTATACCTACAGAACGTCCACTCACAGTGACATTAGCACCGATACCCGTAGATAGTTGCGCTGAAGTAATGACATCACGACCAATCGCTGTTGCCCAATTACCACTTGCTTGTGTATAGGAACCAACCGCTAGTGCCCCTGCACCTGTAGCTCCGTCATTATTTACATTGGATTTCACATCAGCCACACCATTGACAGTTCGATTTTGCTGAGTCCGTTGTGTTCACGGAATAGTACTTCTGAGCCACTGCTTTCAGCTGTTTCACAGTAACCGCATCATTATCTATTCACACCACTCAGCTACATTGATAATACGACGTTTTACAGAACTATTATTACCAACAGACACAACACCATTACCTGGGTCATTGATTTCTCATTAGTGAAAAGCTGCTCTTGTTTTCTTTTTGTATCATCATTCGACAAGCAGAAGAGTTCAAACCACGGCTAGCAGAATATTGAGAACCTGTAACACCAGCGTTAGAACCTATGCTATTGCGCCTGTCGCTTGCACTGCCTGTATCCTTATCATTAGGATTCACCGCGGCTAGTACCTTTTTGCACCAGGCTATCGCCACTGCATTGGTAGCTGTCGTAACCTTTTGTTGCCGCCCCCAATGCGATAGAGCCAGTTCCATCTATTGCTGTATCACGACCGATAGCAACACCATCGTTTACCTTCGTACCTTCATTGGTAACATTACCAGTTGCAGCATCTACTGTTTTCACAACACTGCACGTGCATTGGGACCAAACGCTAAGGAGTGGCACCACTAACTTAGCATTCGTGCTAAGTATTAACGCATTCCAATAGTATGCTTTGGCATCCTACCGATGGCCACACCAGCATTACCATTATTACCTTCACTCCAAGCTTGCGCACTATCACCGATGGCTACACCGTGATCAACGTTTGCATACGCATTAGGGCCCATAGCTACTGATTTTTGACCATTTGCGTAGACACACACTTTAGTGCTGAACGCACTGGTACCCGTGGCTGTATAATATCGAAATTGGATTTGATTTTAAACTAACGGCATTGTTACTTCTTTGTATAATGGATCATTGATATCTGGGCAATCTGTAGCAGATTTATTCGCTGCCTGCAATGGAAAGGAAATGAGCAGATTTATCTCGTCCAGTCACGTAGCTGTGCTACTGTAGACAGCATCTGTGTCCAATGCACCTGGCGCTCACGTTGACAATACGACGAAGACCACGCACTTTTTGCCCTAGACTTATCAATCCAACCACCCCACAGATACATAGCCGGCTGTTGCACTATCTAGTTTATCTAATTTATCACCTAGTAGACCCTTGTAAGTATGGTGTTAATATCAAGACCATGCATGCTTGTTAGTAGCCGAAAGAGTCGCATCAGCACTAGCTTCACGGGTAGCCCCACACCGTAATAATGAGTTAGAACGCAGTACCCAGGCTACAGAGTTCTCATTCGTAGCAAAGGGTAAACGACCTCACTGTAGCGGAGTTTGCTCAACGATAGCATTATCACCTACGCAACGGCACTCGTAGCATTATTTGTAATCGCTGCATTGGTACCGATAGCCGTACTATAGTAGAATTTGCCCTCTACACTAGCATTATAACCTAATGCCATGGAGTTTAACGTCGATTACCTATATTGGCACCATTACCTAATGCTACGGAGTTACCTGCATTTTGGCCGATACGAGTATTGGCACCAACACCAGTAGAACTTTGAGAACCTAATTCGATACTACTACCATTACCAATAGATACAGATCCACGAGATTTAATCAACGTACCATAACCCATACCCAAGCTGTTATCACCCATAACACGTACACCGGAACCGATACCTGTAGCACCTGCACCATATACCGCTACTTGCGTACCAATACCTATAGAGTTTTCCTTACGTACCTGCGCACCCACACCAACAGCAATAGAGTTAGCTGCCGTTTTACTAACATATGAAAGAGAACCGATACGATACCACTATCAGAGTCTACACAGAGCCTGCCCCTCGCGCAATGGATGCCGTTCCGGCAGTCGAATAATACCGATGGCATAGTGTTACCACTCTTTTTAGATTTTGCGTACTTGTTGCGTATTCCCGTCTGCATCTGTTGTCGTTAAATATATGCCATTTTCCTTTTCTACAGTCACCTTAGTATCTCTATAGGACTCTACTTCCCTTACCATAGAGGCAATCGCAGTATCAACAACATTATTTTTTTGACGACCTGCAAAACCACCTTGTACCAAATTCGTTATTAACTGTGTGTACGTAAAGGAATCTATAGCTGCACGAGCTGTATTCATAGCTGTCTTAGCCGCATCAATATCAGTTTGAGTAGCATTATTTTCGTATTTTCTCATATAAATTAGCCACTGCATTTTTGGTATGTACCCAATGCAGCTAGTTGGGCTTTCAGAATACGTTTTCCAACTGATTACGTACAGAGGCACGCAAAGGGTTAGTCGCATCATTGCGCATTCGCCGCTATTATTGTAATCGTCGCATTCGCATAGGTTTTCTGAAAACCAAACGCTGGCGGGAAACCATCACCCACAGCTCTGCACTATAGCCATATAGGACCTGGCACCGCTACTACTTGCTTCGATTTTCGGTTACCTATCGCCAGATTGCGCTGCAAAGCACCGCGTTTGCTCACCGCATGGCAACCGCACCTGTTGCATCCTCTGCTGTAAACGTACGAAGACCCATCAGCTGTAGAACCTTCTCCTCAAGGCAAACGCCAAGGTACCAATGGCTGTAGCACCATCTTTTATAGGCAACAGAACGAGACCCTATTGCAATGGAACCCGTACTGCTGAAAGAGTTGGGTTAAATATACGTTGCTTATCATCCGTTTGATGATAATTCTCTTTGAATTTAGCCCAATTCAAGAAGAGGGTCTGTACTCTTTCTACTATTATTCGTTGAAATCCACTCTATATCTTAAATAGCTTTTTCTTTTGTCATCACTAGCATCGCCATCACCACACATTTCTTTAATGTATCGATTGGCAAAGCATCCCTATATTTCGTGAAATTTCATCATTACCAATCGCTATCGATGAAGATCCCGATGCGAATACGTCATTACCAATTGCCGTAGCTTGTCCTGCCGCCACGTATTGCTACCAAAAGCAGTACCCTGACCACTATATACATGGTGCATTTCTGACCGACTGCTGTAAACTTTTTCTCACTTTCATATGTTGTGCCACGACCAACAGCGTCTACACCAATGATAACAGATCCATCGGCTTCTCTATTTAATGCCCTCTCACTCTTTGTGTTCTCACTCGGCGCCAAAACAACAGAGTTATAGGCCTCTGTTGTTGGCATCGTTTACAATCCCTCAGGACCTGCGATACCAGTTCGCGGATCGCAGCAAGATAACTTTTGATATCCTTCTTCGCCTGAACAACTCACCACTAATGCCAGTGCTACAAATCCAATACCACTCAGTAATCAAGAACGCAATAACTGCCCCCTTGCTGTACATCCCTGTCTTTTAATACGCGTTTTAGAAAGCGCTCGCACTCTTTTAAATTCAAAGCTTTTTCCCATAAACCTTTATCCTTTTCTGCTTTTACAGCAAACTATTCATCACTACCCTACTCTATCAGACACAGCACACTCCTTTGGCACCGCTGCATGTCATGGTGTAATAGTAAACAACATGTATACACATAGATATGGATATATACTCACGATTACATATGTCTGAAATCACATGTATATGATTCATAGTGTACTAACCATCTAAAATCATTGCACAGTCATACATAATGTGAATGAAAAATTTGCACATTCATGCTACTGTAATTCGCATGAATATTTGCATGAGGTCATGTATACTTGGACATCGATCACGATTCGTGAAAGTGCCATCATTCTATGTTATTTTTAAATCTTGAAATAAATATACAAAAAGAGTAATATTTTCAGAATCGACAAACTTGAAAACAATATGTACATATCTTTATGCATACACATTCATTATATATTATACTAGTTTGCTAGACTTTTATACAACGCATACAGCCTACATTTTTGATAAATTAACCTCGTACTTCATTTTGACACAGATTGAATATAAATTGTTTTATGGTTTATTTACTGATTTAATTTTATTCAATTAATTGTGTAGAAATCGCTTTATTACAGCAAGAACTACAGTAGTACTACAGAGAAAATTTGTATCTATCCTTTGAAAGAAAATAACCGTAGTAGTATTTCAGAACAAACTATGCTATACTAGGTATAGAAAAAGAAGAGCCATCAACGTGGCAGGCGTTAGGCTCATCTCAAAAGTATGAATTGAAATTGCCTAACGTGTTAAGGTGTATCAGACCTTATTCGTTAGGCTTTTCATATAATTAGTTAAACCAATCAATGAGTCGTACTATTAATTTTAGAATTAAAATCAAGATATCAATTTTTCTAAACTTTTTCTATAGTACCACCTCCTCCCGTTAAGGAAGAGATGAGCCCAACAACACGTTAATGACTCTTGTAATTTTTATTATAGCATAATCTATTCGTACTGTTTATGTAAACATACTACCATGCCGAACAGCAAACTAAGTAAAACACAAGTTTGCTATAGAACAACAAGAAACATTGCCATGGCCTAATAAAGTATGCTATACTTAACTTACAAATAGGAAGAGCCATCAACGTGTGCTTGGCGTTAGGGCTCATCTCAAGATTTCAAATGTGATAATGCCTAACGTGTAGAGGGTCCGAACCTCTTATCGTTAGGCTTTGTCATTTCTAATTAAAGAAATGGTAAAGATCTATAATCAATTTTAAAAGCTTTATCAACAAGGATACTTTTTTAAAATTTTTCATAGAACCACCTCCTCCCATTACAGGGAAGAGATGAGCCTAACAACACGTTAATGACTCTTACATTTTTCATTATAGCACAATTTATTCCTACTGTTTATATAAACTACTACTACCAAACAGCAAACTAAGAAAAAGCACAAGTTTGAAAAAGAATACCGTCACAAAGCGCCCTTTCCTGAGAACACGCCGTTGTACGTAACACATCTTGTGGCGCCCCTAACTACCCAACTCACACAAACACAAAAGCCCGTAACATGCTCCTGAACAAACCTACCGTAGGATCAGTTTGAGAAGGAGTATATTACGGGCTTATTTACGCTAATTTAGACATCGCCACAAGATTGCATAGAGGCAACTAGAGACGACCCACAGGCTACATAACGTAACAAGAAACGATAGCATTTACCTATAAAAGTATGCTATACTTTAACTTACAAAACAAGAAGAGCCATCAACGTGTGCAGGCGTTAGGCTCATCTCAAACTTATGAAATATGAAATGCCTAACGTGTAGAGGGTCCGAACCTCTTATCGTTAGGCTTTTTCGATTAATTAGTTAAACCAATCAATGAGTCGTACTATTAATTTTAGAATTAAAAATCAAGATATCGATTTTTCTAAAACTTTTTCATAGTACCACCTCCTCCCATTAAGGAAGAGATGAGCCTAACAACACGTTAATGACTCTTTTACAATTTTTATTATAGCACAATCTATTCGCACTGTTTATATAAACTTATTACCATCTGAACAGCAAAACTCAAAACACAAGTTTGAAAAAGAATACCGTCACAAACACCCTTCCCTGAGGAATGCAGTTAGTGTAGTAGCCTTGTGGCGATTCTTGCTGACTAAATTAAACAAACACACAAGAAGAGCACAGTGTGCTCCTCCCCATGAGGAACGCAATTGTACGTAGCACATCTGTGGCACTCTTTACTGCCTAAATTAAATAAACGCAAAAGACGTGACATGTTCCTGAGCAAACATATGAAATACCGTTTGCGAAGGAATGTGTCATCGCCTTTCTATTTAGTTAATCAGATTGGCCACAAGATTGCGTAGGCAACCAGAGACGACCCACAGGCTACATAACGTAACAAGAGAAGAGTCAGATTGCTCTCAAACAAATCTAGTCATTATGAATCGGACTTGTCTTTATAAAGTATGTGCCCATAATGTCATAAGTTTCTCCAAAACGATCAATCATCTCTGATGAGGAAATGGGTCTAACATAGGTCCTGTTTTTGTATGCGCCCTCTTTGAGATTAAATTTTGATCGGATAACTGTGTTAAGTATCCTTGTTAAGCGAGCAGCACTTATGTCAGGATATGCGTCTGCAATTTCTTTTTTGTAAACTCTATAGATGACTTATTTGTGTTTTTGATTATTGCAAATAAATTCATACACTTTTCTCTCGTCCTCTTTTAGGATTAGATATAATCTACTAATGGCTCGGCAACCCATAATTTCAAGTATGTCTCTCTAAGTCGCTCTCTAATTCAGGCACTTTGAATCTGTTTTTACTACAACATCAATTATCTTTAGGCTACTGCTACCCAGCATGTTCAGATGCTCCCATTCTAGTAAACAAGTTAACGAGTAGAGGATTTCTGACTAAAGATCTAGCCCTCCTACTAAAAAAATTCTTTTACAGGAATTTTCATAATCCCCGGATTGATAAATACATAATATGGTTCATAAATTTCTGCAATCAGAGGTGTTGTATTCAAAAAGTAGTCAGCATGGATTATCATATTGACGAGATGCTTCCCGTAAAGCAACTGTTAAGTCCGTAGGATTCTTTCTGATAGTAGACTCATCAGTTCGAGACTCTCTATTTACAGATAATAAGAGTTTCTCACTTACCAAACGATAGTAATTAAATAAATTCATATCAGGAAAATCTAGATTACCGACTCAATTCTAAAACTCCATCTTGTGAATTCCCACGTTTATCAAAAATCAACATGATAATGGAAACCGAGCGATAATAGAGTTGTATTTGCAAAGAATAATAGTCGGCCACGGTCAAATTCGTCAAACCAGTATCCCTATTTTTGCGAAAAAACACCGATATCTTCTAAAAATTTTTGATTATCCATTTCTGAGTAGTTTAAGGTAGGATATCTCTTAGCCAGTATAGCTCTATAACTATTGATACTATCTATATCCTAATCAGATATATCATAATTAAGGAGCAATTCATAACTAATTCGTCAGATTGATTTCTTAAAATTGAGCGTAATTGCTGAGTATCTGACTTGATGATCTTGCAGAATGTAGTCTGATATAGTGTATGAGTGAGTTATTATTAAGATAAACAGGCTTACCCTTAATGTTAGCCTCTTTTTATGAAAGAAAATAATGATAGTTTTATCTTCAACTCTTTATTCTTATATCATCATTCTTTATAATATTTAGAAACTAACCTTTAGAATCTATCTAGCTAAGCTGGAACAGAAATCACTTATTATCTGATCATTATCCCAGTTAAAACTGGTTTTTTATTTTCGTCTTCAGAAATCCCTAAAATTAAATAGTCTGTAGTATTAGCAAATGCAGAGTATGACTTCCATGCATCCTTGGGAAAGTCATTTTTAGCTTTTTGTATTCAACTTGTGAAGACTCTTTTAATGACACAATTGCTTCTAGTGTAGTTAATTCCATAGTATTTTCCCTAAAAGTGCTAACATAAATGTCAAAATAAATTCACCCTCTGAATGGCTTTATTATCACATCTTTTATATAATACTGTAAAAGAATGCACCTTAAAAAGGTTAAATAAATGTTAAACAAAGAGAACGTTTGTTATTATTAGTATACAAGATAAAAATTATGTTTACCACTATATATTAATAATGAACTATCAACGCGACAGGTATCAGTGAGATCTTCTAAGTTGTGATTATAGCACAATCTATTTGTACTGTTTATATACACTTAGTACCACACCACTTAGCAAAACCACCAAAAACACAAGTTTATAAATGGGTACCATCATCAAGCACCCTTCCTCTGAGGAACGCCGTTGTACGTAGCACATCTTATGGCGCCCCTAACTACCTAACTCACATAACACAAAGCCCGTAACATACCCCCGAACAAACCTACCGTAGGATCAGTTTGAGAAGGAATATGTTACAGGCTCTTCTGCAGAGGAACACCGTTAGGTGTAGTAGCCTCGTGGCGCGCCTTACTGACCGGGATTATACAGGCGCAGAAGACCGCAATATACCTCCGAAGAGCATCGCGAAATGCCGTTTCTGAGGGGGTGTATTGCGTCTTTTTCACTGAGGAAACGCCGTTGTACGTAGTACTTTTGCGGCAACCCTAACTACCTAACTCACACTAACACAAAAGCCCGCAACATGTTTCCTGAACAAACCTACCGTAGGATCGGTTTGAGAAGGAATATGTTACGAGCTTATTTATGCTAATTTTGAGACATTGCCACAAGATTACATAGGGCAACCAGAGACGACCCACAGGCTACATAACGTAACCAGAGACGACTTTAGTTGGCTTCCACTGCAGCAATCGCGCAAAGGTCAACGATATCGCTTACGGAGCAACCACTGGCCTAAGGTCATGGATTGGTTTTGCCAAAACCTTGGATGATTGGTCCAATAGCAGTAGCGCCAGCAAAGCGTTGTACTAATTTGTAACCAATGTTCGCAGCTTTTGTAAGTCAGGGAAAATCAAGATATTAGCTTACCAGCCGCTTGAGATCCTGGAGCTTTACGTTCTGCTACTGGATGGAACGATGGATGCATCTCAAATTGCAATTCACCATCGAATACGAAGTCTACGTTACGGCCTTTCAAGTCTTCTACAGCTGCTACCACTTTATCAACTTCTGGAGAAGCAGATCCTTTTGTGGAGAAGGACAAGAAGGATACGCGAGGCTCTCATACCTGCTACGGAACGAGCTTGACTCAGCACTGGACTCAGCGATATCAGCCAATTGCTCAGATGTTGGGTTAGGGGATAACGCCGCAATCGGAGAAGATTAATAGGCCGTCATCGCCGTATTCTTTTTATCAGTGATTACAAGCATAGAGCTAGATACAGTTTTCAAACCAGCTTGTGTACCTACCACTTGATAGCTGCACGAGTACGTTTGCTGTAGGGCTTGCAGAACCTGCAACCATGCCGTCAGCCAAGCCTAAACGCGCCAACATAGCACCGAAGAATAACGCATCGCCAGTCACAGTAGCGTGTGCTTTTTCGGGTGTCATACCTTTTTCGCGCGCAATTCTACAAATGTATCTACCATTTTTGTTTAATTCACTGAATGTAGCTGGGTTGATGATTTCAGCACCTTCCAAAGATACACCAGCTACTGTTGCTGCCGCTTGAATTTTGTCTTCTGCACCAACCAATACAGGCACGCAGAAACCTTCTTTTCAAAATCGCAGCCGCTGCTTCGATAACACGGCTATCTTCGAATTCTGGCAATACAATACCCAAGCCCTTTTCGCTTGCTCTTTTTAAACTTTGAATTAAATCCATGGTATGTCCTCCTTTTAGACCCATTTCGATATATCTACGATTTATTATACTACTAACTAATTTTGATGTTCAAACCGCTTCATATAGTTATGCTGAAAGTATACTATCCACTTCATTCATAATTAAGTGTTGCTAACTGAAAAGCTACGCTTCCATCCACCAATATTGCCAACTCTTTTTCATGGCACCTTCCATAAAAGCCCCATGCTCAGCTTTCCCCATATACCGGGAAGCCTACAACAAAGGGCACTATTTACTACCAACACAATATCACAAAAATGCTAATCTGTAAAGCTAAAATTTTCACACTCTTAGAACCTCTAGTAACTTACATAATATAACTATTTACTAAATTTTAGCCATTTTCTATTATATTGTATTTCGCCCCATACGTCATGTTACTAAAACTGCTTTTGGTATAAACCCAAAAATGCCGTGCAAGGCTTTACTAACCATCGTCATGGCAGGAGGCTGTGACGTAGTCAGCTTTCTTTTTCAGTGCATCCCGTCCGTTACCCGGTGGCAATATTCAGCCAATCTGGTCGGAACATGGACAGAGTCGTTATAGCCGTCGCCGAATACGATAACGTCTTGATAGGATGCACCAAAGCCATCGATCATTTTCCGAATCCCAGGCTTTGTCCATCGGTTCAAACAAAACACAGCCATCCCCATAGCGAATCAAAATCCTTCCGTCATGTGCACAATGCCATCGTTGCTCCTCTTCTTCACTGATAAATGCGTAGACCTTATAAAAGTGTTCAATATCCTCAGGCACTAATTCCAGTACTACCTGTGTTTTCATCATATCCTACTGCACATCCCAGTTAAGTACACATTTCAGGGGGAGTAATGCGAACAAACTCATTTTTGTGGGTCACACCCCAAGGCACATTGTGCTTCGTCAAATAGTTGAGGTACTGCACACAGCGTTCCCGGTCCATGCCTTGCATCCATTTGCACTTCATACTGTTCCGTAATACTATAGCCCCCATCAGCTACAAAGTTCGGCGTCTTTGCCATCTTAGCAAAGCGCATCGCATCGGCCTGTAAACGACCGGTGCAAGCGCCACATGATGTCCCTTATCCTGCAAATACTCCAAAGGAGTACTGGGCGCTGTCAGGAATCACCCCATCAGGCCAAACGGCTAATGTATTATCGATATCAAAGAAAAAATATTTTTGACTCCGCTGCCTCCTCACCGCAAATGCTTTAATCTTTCATCCCAACCATTCACCAACTGAAAGCGGTCTTTCTGCTCCACATTTGGATATTTCTCATGGTCTACTGCTTCCTGGCGAACATCACCAAGGACAGACACGAGGTTTTGCGCTCACCATATAATGTTGATACACCACATGAGGGTTCATCCGTTTCCAGATGCTAGCCACTATCGATGACATAATATAACATGCCTTTAAAATGACGATATAAAACCGCCTACTACAATCTCTTTGTGCTGGTCAGTATCCTTTTCTTCATAACTCTATCGCCTATCCAACTAAATCTGTCCTATTCCATACAGCAAAGCAGATGTACTTCTAAATCATAATGTATATATCCATCCGCCTATACTCATTGTTACTTTGATAGTAGTCGCTTTCAGTGTATTGCCATTCAGCACATTAAAGACCACCTATTCCCTAAGAATCGGTGTAGCATACTCTATGCGACTAAGACACATAAAAACAGAGGGTGACTCACTCACCCTCTGACTGGAATTTTTCACAGTTCCTCTGCCGTGTAACGTTTTGTCTGTATCCCGACCCATGGAGCATGAATCTACCTTCTATATCTTTAGTATCTCCCTGCCTACCTTGTTTAGGAATGATTGTCAATATAGTCCTATCACTTTTCTCCTGCTCTTATGTGTTTCTGTCACTGCACCGCTGACAAGATCATCTGTAATAGCGAGGCTCTCTGTCTACATATCTCGCATTAGTGTTTACTGCAGTTGCAATGGCTAAAGCAATATATTCACCTGTTAACGGATTATCTTTCACGCGCATGGCTTCCTCTACATTAGCTAAGATATCGTGGCGCAAATCTTTTAACACATACCACGCATAGCTGCCTCCGCTTTGTCATTTCTGTAGCTAACGCAGCCGCTTCTCTATTGCAGTTGGAACGATCTGAGTGATTGTCTCCATGCCAATTGTGAAATGCGTTTAAAGCGCAAAACGTTTTGTTAGTTTCGCATCTAAAATGCGATAGCACTTTGGGCACCATCATAGACAGTCGCTTGTCTGCTGTCCTTTTCCTGCAAAGCCGTCAACAATTCTGTCCATTGTAATGCGTGAGTTTGGTTTTTCTGTGATGTGACTACTGACGTAGGAGTCACAGACTCATGACCTTTTTACACTATTAGATAGTTTCTTCTAATGTCATGCCTTGAATAGATGTATTCGTCATGGCTGGCATCAGTTGTACTTCGTCAATAGTACGCACTAATCTGTTAGCCAGCTCTCTTCTGTTTCTGGCATAATCAGTAATACATGGTAGCCCTTTGCCACCTCCTTTTACCTCCGATGGGTGCTGACGTGCAAATATATCTTCATTCATGCCAAAACTTGTGCCCACTCTAAACAAAGCATTAATGCTGTTGTCAATAGTAGTCGTTTCAAGATTGCATCTCCTATTATTTTTCTTTCACCTTATACATGTATCATTACATGACTTCATTAATACCATATTTCTTGGTAAATACACTCTGTCACTGTAGCTTTTGTGCCCTCTGCTGTAAGATATATACATTCATATCAGAGCGTCAGCATAGCATGAGCTATCACCGCATGCAAGGCATCCGATGATAGCTCCTCATGCTACCACCATTACGAGCCGTGGTAGTCCTAGAACATCTTATTTCAATATCGCAGATCTAGCTGCTTATTTGTTTTCTCGCTGTTTGTTTTGCAGTGTACCAAACTAGGCTCATTGATGTAGACACGAAGTTCTTCGCTGTTAACAGTTAATGCATCTCGCTGCCTGTTTCATAGCTGCAACAATGTCTTCACCATGTGTGTCTTCACCTTTTTGCTCGAACACCGCTTTTACATTGTCCAATGCATCTTGACGAACAGCACGCAATACATTCCAGCCATAGCTGTTGCTATAACCATTTACCGCTTCTTTCGCATGTGTATTGTGTTTGTTCAAGAACTCTGATAGTTCGCGAGTATGTTCGCATTTGTTATCACCATTCCAGCTGTGGTAGCCCGTTTAAAGAACTCTACACGGTTAGTCAAATTACGATCTAATACTGTTAAGAAGTCTTGGTTCACATCATGTTCTACAAAACGATGTTGACGATCTGACATTGGCTCGTGTTTCTCATGACGTTGTACTAAATCATTATGTACTTCATACGCACGTTCTAATGTAAGACCCAATTCTTCCTAAAAGCTTTGTACTGTTTCTGGGTGTTGTTACTTGAATCTCATACCCTACTGCTGGTGTTACCAAATGAGCAGGATTCTTTTGATCAAATAACTCATCACCCATTGCGAAGCCAGACGTTGCTGTTGCTAACAACACAGCTGTTAATACTAGTTTCTTCACGTTTCTATCTCCCATCTAATATACCTATTGTTTCTATAATTATATACATATATATCTTATTATACAATAAGTATAGTTATGTATACAACATTGAATCGATTCAATACCTAGGGTAGGACCTGTGAAAGCAAGCACTTTCACAGGTTCTACGCATAGGAAAAATCTATCTATTAAGCTTTTTTGATGTATTGAAGTACTTCTGCCAATTGCGCTTTTAATGTGTTAATTTCATCTTTTTGCATTTGGTTTTGTGCTTCTAATGCAGATACTTTGTCTTGTAATGTCATAAGACGCACTGATAGGGCCTTGACGGAATGTGTCTTTCACAGCAGTTTCGTCAGCACGAGCGCCGAACTTCCAGCTCACACCTGCATTCGCCATCAATTCATCACCACGGCTACCAATAGATGCACCTGCATGGAATAATGTGGACTCATTTTTATAATGAGCAATACCCAATGCTAAGGCACCTTCACCTTTGTATGTACCAATGCCTGCCATGATTGTTGTAGGCTCTAATGGATCATATTGTAAATGAGCGTAGCCAGCCATAGCTGCAGCTTTGTGCGCCAAGACGGTTCATTTGACCACCTAAACCATTAACTTGGTTGCTAATAGTAGTAACTGCATTGGATACACTTTCAACTGAGATACGTTAACTCCCATCTCGTATCTTCTCACCCCTGGTGCCACATTTGCTGTGACTTGACCGCCCGCCGAAAGTACCAGATTTCACCACTGGATTTCCATTCCATCTACCATTGTTTTTCCTGTATTAGGATCCACTGCGGTAGAAGGGAGCCTCAAGGATACTACTGCGTAGGATCTACTGTGACTTCACCAAATTGTTTTTGACTGACTACTTTTTGCTGTTTCAGGTGTTACTACCAATCCGTGCCAATCAATTTAGAGGTTGGACCCGTTTTAGTTATCTCCCCTACGGGTTTTGCACCTGTTTTTGGCTTTACCACTTTTCTAAATCAGTAGCATTGTAGTATTTACCGCCAATCATAGTCAATGGGTTACCAGCTTTGTCAGTTTTACTTTCAAGTTAGCACTGTTCAATGCATCCAAATCTTTAGCTAATTGAACAGACAGTTTACCATCTGTATTGAATACGCGATATTACCAGTTGTGAGTAGCATCTTTTCGCTGCTGGTTTACTTCAGTATCAGTGCACGGTTTGCCACCAGTCAATTGTACGGTAGAGTTCAATGGTTTGCTGATAGATTCACCGTCATCACCTTGGAAACGGAGTCCATCATCCATAGTTGCAACGTCACGAAGTTTACCATCTGTGCCTGTGTATTGGATACGATCCATAGTTGGAGCGTCTGCAATTGGAGATTTACCTCTGCTGGTGTCACAACTGTTTTACCATCTTTGAGTTTCAACAGTCACGTCTGTTGGAGCGCTACCATTTGCCATCTTTTGCACGAACTGCACTCTTTTTGGTGTGTCATTCAAATCAGCTGGAGCTTTTCCTGTAGAAATATCTACTTTGAGGCATATCTACCATCTTTTATCAGTACCAGCATTATTCAATGTCAATGTACCTTTGCCACCTTTCGCTGTCGCAGATACACCATCTTTACCAGCTGCATCTTTCACAGTCATAGCACCATCTTTGCCAGGTACACCATCTTTCGTTGGACCACCAGTTGTTACACTGTCGATGTTAAGGTCACGGTTTACATCTATTTTCCACATATGTTGTGAGTAATCGTAGCCCATCTTTTTATCTTCTGCCGCATCCACCGCCACAGATACCGTTGTATTAGACTTTCATTTACATATTTTCACATTGTCATTAGGGTTAACCTTTTCAAAACGTGCCTCTGTACTGAAAAGCTTATCAGTGGAGCTAATACCATCCACCAGACTTTTTCAATCGCTGCAGCTACTGCATTACCATTTACGAAGGAATCTCCATCATTTTTAACAGTATCTTTAGGTCCTCACTGGAATTTCTGTAGTAGTCAGTTTTTCGTTACATGATCTTTTTCGTAAACTTTACCATCTTCACCACGAACAGCGAGTTTCAGTACCATCTTCTTTAGTGACTAATTGACATCATTCGTAACTTTACCGGCTTTTTAAGCCTACAGTGATTTCACGAGTACCATCTTCTAATGTTTTACCCGTTGCTTCCCACACCATTTGTACCTTTAAACTCTACTTTATTCGCATTACGCACTTGGTCTGTGTAACCGTTATCTTTAGCGGATACTACAGAAACCTAAGTTTTGTAAGTCGCCTACTGTCGCTGCGTTGTTAGGGTTTAGAGTTTTCAAAATCAACAAGACCTTCTTTGCTAACATTTCCTGGTTTTGTCTGCGGATAACCCCATCTTTTTGGTTTTCCATGAGGTGCTACATCTGTTGCATTATACCATTGCCATCGTTAACTAATACTTTGTTATCGCTGGAGCAAATGATGCATTGTTACATTGCCCAATTGTGTTGGTGTTGTAGTTTGGTTGCCTGGGTACTTCAGCTGTATTCTTAACATTTTGATTCACAAAATTTAGATTGGTAATGGATGCTCTGTTGTGCTGATTGGCTCAATTACAGTTCCATCTTTTGTTTACTGGTTACCTTCTGCATTTTGTTGTGACAGCTGGTTTACCATCTGCAGTGATAGGTTGACCTTTGTTTCGTTAACCGTGCAGAACTCTGCATCTCCACTTCTGGGATTGCACGCAGTTTTCCATCTGCGTGTAAGCTGTGCATGTGAAAAGGCAATCCTGTTACATTGCATGTTACACTCGCTTTACAGTGCCTTTTATCATTTTCGATGTTACTACAGCTGTTGTATTGCCACAGAGTCTTTCGCTGCACCATTGTGTGTTCCATTCTCTTATTACGTCCGGTTGCTGACG
>BNJS01003396.1_pt1 | contig 96070 bp, 104 predicted proteins | sample 8540461 | NCBI WGS metagenome assembly BNJS01 (sample SAMD00202454, study PRJDB9452) | human saliva metagenome | isolation source: human saliva | place: Japan | reverse complement strand
TCTCGACAAGGGTTTATTAACCGTTCGGTTAGCGTATGGTGTAGAATCAGTCATAGGTGGGTGCCGATGGGGGTGCTGCGTGGGCCTGTCGCAAGGTCGGCCGGTGTCCGTCGGCCGACCGGACTCAAGACGCGCCCGCATTCAATCACCGTCGACCACGCAGGACACACCACATGCCTCCTCATTTGGAACCCGCCCACCGACTCGCCATCCCGTCTCCAGCCCAGCCGTCCGCCATCAGCTCAGCCGACGGACCCTGCTCAGGGGTGGGCAGGCTCGCCACCACCTCCTTCATCGGGGCGGCGCGTCGTCGCCGGATCGACCCCGGCGCAGGCCGCCCTCACCGTGGCGGCTTTGAGGACGCCGCATGCAGTACTGGCGGCCCGTGGTGGTCAGCCACTGCGCGGGCCTCCGGCCGCGCGGTCTCCAACTTCTCGATGGGCAGCTTCGGGGCCGTGCGCCGCGAAGTGGCCTGGGTCGGATGCCAGCCACTCAGGGCCGGCCGACCTGCGCATCAGGACGCGCCGTGGTCCACTGGGCGCGACTACCGCGTTTTGCAGCTGGTGGCACCTGTAAAATTCAGCGGACCAAACTTGAGTGAGCACCGACAGTCAGCTTGCCGGCTACCGCAGCAAAGCGCGTCTTCCTGGTCTCAGCACCGAAGTGATGCAAAGTGTCGTCCTGCCCAGTCGCGAAGCTGATGTATATGCGGCAGCTGCCAGGGTAGCGGGCTGACCTGGGCAAATCCGATGATCTGCAGCCACCGACAGATCAGTGCACCACCGGTGCGGCGAAGGACCGCATGAGCATGCTCAGCGTGACTGCGGGGCGATGAGCGGGATGATGCTGACCACTGCCAGAGATTTGAGGCAATGGTGCCAGGCATTGCAAGACCAGACCCATCACGAATGCTCCTGAGAGCCAGGCCCCGGCACGACGCCACCTGCATGGTCAGCAGGCTTAAATGACCAGGGTCTTGGCGAGGGACGACGGATACCGGGGGTCGGGGAGGTCCGCATGGCGTTCCAGAACCGTGCCCCGATTGCTCCAGCTCGCGGGCGGCGGAGGCCAGCAGGGCCACACCCAGCGAGCAGAAAAGAGGGCATCGGTGGACATGCAGGATCAGAACCATTTCCGCGGAAGACCGCCTGGTTGGTAGAAGTTGAAGGTGCCCGTGATAACTGCGAGCAGCGGCGGCAGGACGGCCACCACCACACCGGCGGGCAGCGGGCGTGATCTCGGAGGCCAGCAGGGACGGGAAGCCACCGCTGCCCACGCTGCCAGGCCGTGGCAGAAATACGATGCAGGAGTGCTCCACGGGGCCTCTCGATCCTGTTGAGCCGGTGGGCGCGGTGGGTGTGAGCCGTGGGATGCTGGGGTCCGGCGATGCCCCGCCGGGACGTCGTGGTGACGTCAGCTGAGAGGTCGCGGTGGCGCTCATGGCGGCGAGGTGATGAGGGCGTAATTACCCCAGGGGTCCATCGGACTATCTCAGGTGGTACGAGCAGGGGTGGAAAATTCCGATAGAAGCCGCTAGGTATGCGTGATATCTGGTTCTCCACCACGGCTGCGAGCCACAGGAATGGATTGCGTGGTCGCGATGGGGTGCGCGGCCGGGGCCGACATGAGCGCCTTACCACGACGGTCCTCTGAAGCGGGCGAGCATGATGCCCAGACTCTGAACCGTCACGGCTGGGACGATGAGGGAGTGACAGCGCCGCGAGCGGCGGCACGAGTCCCCGGTGTCAGGCCAGGCGGCGGCAGGATTCCAGCCGGGCGGTGTGCTCGATATCCGTCTGCCGACTGGCGAGCACTGAGACGAAGTTGGTCCGACCATCGCGTTGAAGAAGCCTGTTGTCAGTAGCATTGCCCACGGCATCGCATGCGGCTCATGGGAGGCTCCGTGATGACGTGCCGAACAGGTTCATGCTGCACAAAGCCGCGATGCGCTGACGATCGCATCTCGGCGTGATCGCAGGGCGCGCAGCTGGCGAGCACGCATCTTGAGGATCTCGACTTTTACCGGCCGTCGAAGCCGCAGGTCGGATGAGGCTTTGGAGCCGGAGGTGGTGAGACGACGTCGGGCAACGACGGCGGGTGCTGACGAGGTGCGGCGCTGATCGTCTGGCACACCTCCGCGACCGGTGGGGGTCGCATGAAGACGTCCTCGAGGCTCTGGGCCTCGCGCGCACCTCGTGCGGTTCGACGCCGGCGCTCTCACCAGCGGTTGATGGGGGCTCGGCGACCGTCTCCTTCGACATCCCGGATGCGCCTCGCCCTGTGGCGTCAGCGTCGGGCCTGTGTGCGAACCGAGTGACGGGAACGGCAACGGTCAGGTTGGGTGAAGGCGGACGTCGACACGGGCTCGGCGCACGTCAACGCCGCGAGTGCTTGCGTCGGCACGCCCGGCCAGGACCACCGAGGGTTCAGGACGGCCTGCGGCGCCGTGACGACGAGCACGTCCGGCACCGAGCGCTCGCAGCCGAAAGCGGCGCGCGTGCCCTGGAGACGACGGCGGCCGGCCGACGGGATGCCGAGCGTGGAGGCCATGCGGTCGATCTCGTCGAGCAGGTGGCTGGAGACCATGACGGTGACGCCCTCGTCGGAGAACCGACCAGCAGCCGGCGCACTCCTCGTGCCGGCCGGGTCCAGGCCGTTGGTGGGCTCATCGAGGATGAGCAGGCTCGGGCTGTCAGGCCAGCGCCAGCGCGATGCCGAGACGCTGCTTCATGCCCAGTGGTAGGTGCGCATCAGGCGGTCCGCTTGTACTCAGTCAGACGTACGAGCGCCAGGGGCGCGGCTGACCTGCTGGTCGCTCAGTCCCTGCATCTTCGCCGCGATCCGCATGTTCTCCGCGCCCGTGAGATGGCCGTAGCCGGGTGGGTTCTCGATCATGGAGCCGGTGCGCGACGCGATCTCGGCGCGCGTGGTCGGACTGAAGGGCGCCGCGCACGCTCATCCCGCCCGCGCGTGGGCGCCAGGTCAACAGCATCTTCATCGTGGTCGACTTGCGAGCCGTTGGGGCCCAGGAAGCCGTAGACGCTCCGCGCGGCACCACGGGTTGAGTCCCTCAACGACAGTGCGCGCTTGTCGAAGGTCTTGGTGAGGTCGTGGGTGAGGATGACGAGCGTCGGGCCGCCGCTCCGCCCGGTCCGCCGGCCTGCGGGAGGGAACCGGAGGGGCGGTCGGGCTGGCTGGTGAGCGCTGAAGGCGCTGGTGGGATGCGATGCCAGTCGTCCGTGAGGAACAAGGCTGCTCGTACCGGGTCGGGCGATCATCAGCCCGTGGTCTGCTTCTGGAACCGGTGACATGGCGGGCTCATACGGTATGCAATCCCGGCGGCGCCCTCTGGGGCTCGCGATCGCGACGGTACCGTTCAGCAGTGAAAACGGCTGGGTCGCGAGGCGGCGCGGGCGGACTCGGCGGCTCCAGCGCCGACGTCAGCGGGCATGTGCCCCCGGCGGGTCCGATCTCGGCCGCCTGGCGCGACTGCGCTCGGCCCCGTGGACGACGGCGTCCGACGTCATCATCGCTGGCCTTCTTCTTCCCTGTTGTGCATCAGCCGGCCCGACTCGGCTCATGGCTCATCGAGGCGGGGCCGGTGTTCCACTCCCTGCTGGTGGGGGCTTGCGCTGGCTCTGTGTCGTCCGGCGCCACTCCCGCTGCTCTTCGTCCTGGTGGCCGGCATCTGCCTGGAGCGGCGCGCACCTGGTGCTGTTCACGGAGTTCTCCGTCTTCTTCGTCGTGACCGGCTAGATCGCGGTGGAACGACGCAGTCCGCCTGGCGCCATGGCGATGGGTGGCGCTCGTCCTCGAGGCGTCGTGGGCGTGGGCCTGGCGACAACTCGCGTGTACCACCTCATCGGTGGCTACCATCCGCGTGAGGCGCGGACCGTGCGTCGTCGTCAATATCTGGCTGGTGGTGACGATGGTGACGGCCTTCGTCGGCGCTGCGCGGCGCCGCAGCCCGCGACCGTGCGCGAGCCCTCGAGCGGGCCTCGGTGCTCGAGGCTCAGCAGGCCGCCGAGCGGCGCCACCGCGGTCATTGAGACCCAACAGCGCATCACGCCCGCGACGTCCGCGGCCTGCTCGGCCCGCAGTCTCACCGTCATCGCCGCATGCGGGCCGAGCGCCCGCGCCATCTCTTGGCCCACCGATCCGGCTGAGCCGCCGACGGGACAGCTTGTCATCGAGAGAGACCTGCTCCGCCGCTCCGTCGATGGGGTGCATGCCCTGATCGGGCATGCTGCGTTTTCCGATGCCGATGCCGCCGATGTCGATGCGGCCGCGGCGCCGTTCCGCACTGCTGGTAGGGCTCTGATACCGGTGCCGCCGGTATGGGCGGTTCGGGGCTGCCGGGCCGTCCCGCCGGTGGTACCGGCAGTGGGGCTGCCGGCACTGTCTGAGGCCAGGCCGAGGATGGCACGGAGCCGGAGGGCGACGTGGGCCAGCGCCTGGAGCGCTGCGAACCGGTGCGTCAGGCGCAGCGGGCGGGGCTGCCATGCCCTGAGGCCGACCCGACTGGCGGATCCCTCGGCGGTGGCGCGGGTCCTTCACCCGGGTGGTCCAGGGGTCGCTGACCAACGTGCGCCACGCTCCGGTGGGTCACGAGTCTCGCTGCACGCCGGGGCGGGGCTCGTCATCCTCGTCGTCGAGAACCCAGGTCGAAGTCGCTGGTAGGAGATGCGGACCCTGCGCCGAGACTGATGACCGTTTGTATCGCCAGAACACCGGGGAGCAGATGGACGCCATGCCGGCAGAGCGCCGTACAGGTCGGTCGTGATGCTGCCTTGCGGTGAGCGTCTCCGAGGGCACGGGCACTGACGCTTCGGTCTCATCGGCATGCGCGACCAGGTCCTCGAGCTCAGGCGCAACCACCGCCGGTCCACGGCTGAGGGTGGATGGAGGTGACGACAGACTCCCTGTGTTCCAGAGAGCCGATTCCGCTCGATGGCGAACCTCGCAGGGTGTCGTCGGCACTTCGTCGGTACAAAACCGCACAAGCCGACCCTGGAGGGCGGATACTTCCGGTGAGTTGCCGTCAAGAGGAGGTGCCTGTGATCCGCCTGGGTCTGGCCGATGACGAGCCGCTGTTCACCATGGGGCTGGCCATGCTGCTGGGGGCGCAGCCGGATATGGAGGTCGTCTGGCGCGCCGTCGACAGCAGACGCCCTCAGGCGCAACGCCGCCGACCCCGTCGACGTGCTCCTCCTCGATGTCAGATGCCCGGGCTGGACGGACTCGCCGCGACCCGCGAGGGCTCGCGGCCCGCACGCACCCGGACGGGTCGTCATCCTGACACCTTCGGCGCTGGCTACGTCATGGGTGCCATAGAGGCCGGTGCAGCCAGCTTCCTGCTCAAGGAACACCCGCCCCAGGACCTCATCGCGGCAGTCCACCGTCCACGACGGCGACTCCGTCATCTCCCCGGGGCCCCACTCGCGGCTGCTCACCGCCGTGCCTGCCAGCCAGGTCAGCGGCGTTCTTCCGGGGGCGGTGCTGGGCGCCACGCCTCCGAGGACTCGGTCGGGGGCGGTTCGGACCGCCGAGGCCTCCCAGCAGGTCGCAGCCTCACCCAGCGCAGGCGCGGATCCTGACCTCATCGCCCTGGGGCTCACCCAATCAGGGATCTGCGACCAGGGTGGCTGTCCATGCCCACGGTCAAGACCCACGTGGGCCACCTGCTGTCGAGACCGGCTGCCGCGACCGGGTCCAGGCTCGTGCTGCTGGCCCTGCGCGCGGCGGCGTCGCCTCATTTCGACGACGTCCTGGGCCGGGCCTGGGCGAGCACTCGGGCCGCGCGCTGCACCAGGACGGCCACGGTGCGCGCGGGAACCGGATCGTTCCGCTGGCGCGGTCAGAAGCCGGTGTGCGCACCACCTCATCAGCCCCCTCGGCCTGGATGGGGAGGCCCGGAGTTCGGCCCGCCAGGCTCGGCAGCGGCTGGTGAGCGTCTGCCCCGAGGCGTTGAAGACAGCCAGAACGGCGTCGAGACTCCGGGGTCCACGTCGCTCCCACCGCAGGTGTCGTCGATGAGCATGACGATCACCCCGCCAGCGCGAAGCCCGCCCCGGGGGCTCAGTTTGTCCTGGATGAGGCGGGCGGACCCAAACTGAACAGTGGCGTCGAGGCGCGAAGCCGCAGCAGGTCCAGGGCCTGGGAACGGGCCGCCGCAATCTCCTCGGGCGAGGGCCGCAGCCAGTCGTCCTGCAGCAGCGGCCCCTGGATGCCCCAGGAGCCCTCATTGCGGCTGGCCGGCGGCAGGCCCCGCCCGAAACCATTGGACTGGCCCGTGAAGTCGATGGCGGTGAGCAGTCCCCGGGTTGTAGGGTCGGTCAGGGACTTGCCTGCACAACAGTCAGTGCCCGCGCTCGAAAGGCCGCTGCCAGCGCCACCGTGATGAGCCACCGTGTTCATCACGCTCGGCCACCGGCATGCCTGGGGCAGAGCATGCGGGCCCAGCAGGTCGTAGAGCGTCTCGTTGTCGTGGGCGTCGACGTAGTTGACGTTCTCCTGGGGGTGGGAGGCGAAGGCCGCCGGCGCCCCGTTGTGGATGAGGTCGATCCCGCGGCGCACCGACCCGTCCGAGATCGTCATGACGTAGTCCTTGAGATTGCCCGCCAGCCCTCAGCGCACCAGGTCCGTGCGGTGCGCCAGGTCCGCCGACTGCTCGTTCCAGCTGCGGTGGTCCAGGCCGCTGGGCTGAGTGAGCAGACCGGTGCCGAAGCCCTGGAAGACGCGGTGGTCGGAGTCGAAGGCGCCCCCGCCGTGGACCGCGTCGCGCGAGACGGTCGTTGAAGGCGCCGATCCGGTGCCGTCGGTGCGACCCTGGGTGGCCTGCACGAACGGAACGTTGCCCGCGACCTCCCGAAGTTCCAGCCCTCCCCGTACAGGTAGATGGAGCGGCCGTCGACGCCGTCTGCCTCAGCATCAGGCTCGTCCAGGGCCGCACGCTCATGACGGCGCGCGGGTGGTGGCCCATGAGTCAAGCGGAAGCCGTCGACCCGGTACCAGCGCGCCCAGCGCACCGCCGAGTCGACCATGAGGCGCGCGCACAGGGCGTTCTCCGTGGCCGTGTTGGCGCAGCAGGTCGAGCTCGTCACCCGCCCGACGGCGTCGAGCCGGTGGTAGTGGCCAGCACCACCCGATCAGGACGCTGCGCGGGTCCTGCCCGCAGGCCGCCGTGTGGTTGTAGACCTGGTCGAGGGACCACCTGGAGGCCCAGGCCGTGCAGGGCCCCCACCATCTCGCGGAACTCGACGACGCGCGCCCCGCCGTCCTGGTGGTCCTCGGTCGCGTAGGAGCCCTCCGGTGCGCCCCAGTGGAGCGGGTCGTAGCCCCAGTTGTAGGCGTCGTCGTCGGCCACCTCCGCGATGGCCGCCTGCTGGTCGATCGAGGCCGGTGCACGCGCCGGCGGGGATGTTCAGCGCGCGCTGTGAGCCCGCGGTGCTCGGGGATGGTGGCGATGTCGAGGTGGGCAGCAGGTGGATCGTGTTCATACCGGCCCAGGCCAGGCTCCGGCCAGGTGGCGCACGCCCGCGGAGTCGGCCACCGTGAGGCCCGGTAGGTGCCGCGCAGGCTCGGGCGGGACGGTCTCGTCGGCGGCGGAGAAGTCCGCAGGTGGAAAGCTCGTAGATGCTGCGGGCCGGTCGTTGCGGACCGCCGGCGCCCGGTGGCGGCCACCGCTCGCCAGATGCGGGTCAGCCCGAGTCGGCGGCGACCGAGCGGGTCGCAGTCCGTCGTCAGCGCCGTCGGTAGGGGTCGGTGACGATGTTGGTCTCCACGCGCCCGGTGGAGGGCGTGAACCCGCACCTCCCACAGGTACTGGCAGCCGGCGGTGATGCACCAGGCCCGGCTCGTCCCGGCCTCGTGGCCGTACTCGCAACGGCGTCGGCCGGGAGTCGGGACGGTTGGCGACGACCCAGCGAGCCGTCACCCGAGGCGGACCGCCGGGTGCGTCTCGGCGGGCCGGAACCTCGGGCACCGAGCCCAATGGGTCGCCGGTCTCGGGTCAGGAGGTCGCAGCCTGGCGGGTGGGTGCCCACAGGGCGAAGGAGGGGCAGCCGTCCGCGAAGGTGACGCCCAAGCTCGGCGCAGGTGGCGGTCTCGGCGTAGAGTGATCCAGGAGGATGGCGGTCTGCACCCCAGTGAAGGCGTCGGGTGGGCGCCGCGGCGTCGGCGGTCTCGGAGGGTCGGGACCCCGACGTGCTGGGCGATCGCGACCTGGCCGGTCAGGGCGGAGTGACGGCGTCGTCGTCGAGCAGGGGCGTGCCGGCGGCGTCGGTCTCGCACTCGGGGCGATATAGCCCCTCAGGTGGGGGTGCGCAGCCCGGGACGTCGCCGGGCGGGTTCCCGACGATACGCAGCGTGACCGTCGGGGCGGGCATGCCGTCCGCGCCCAGGATCCGGCCGTGGATGGCCGCGGCGCCGCCGTCGGGCGCCGTGATGAGACGCACGGGGCGAGGCCGGGTCGGGAGGGGTCACCGGCGTCGGTGACGACGACCTCGCGGTCCATCCCCTGGGCTGGCGACGGCAGCACGCCAAGGTGGTGGGGGTGACCCAGTAGGGCGCTGCTCCTCGCTGCCGGCCACGGGTGGGAGGCCGCGGTGGTGTCAGTGTGCAGGTGAGCGTGTGGGTGAAGGTCATGGTGGTGTCACTCCCGGTGCGCGCGCCGTGGTGGGACGCCGCCGGTCCTGCCGGTCGTGTCGCGTGCGGCCCCCGTGGTGCGGGGATCGGCGGTGGGACCGCTCACCTCGTAGTCTCCCTGGGCGGTGGGGCCCTGTCAGCCCGATGGTGGATTGTCCTGCCCCGCCTGTGGACGTCGGACCGGGCGCGCCCAGGCCTGGCAGGTGGACGTCTTTGTCGCCGCCGCTCAGGCGCTGTGGGCCCGCCTTCGTGTCCAAATCGGTGACAAAAGGCTGTTCTCGGCCTCTGCGTGCCGATATAGAACCGCATGATTCCGCGGTTCTGTCGGCGGCCACGCGAGGGGCGCAGGCTTCTTTGCCGCAGATTTGGACATCCCACGTCCGCTGTCGCGTTCGGTCGTATACGACTGGCCCGCTCGCCCAGACTGTGGGGTAGACCGGGTCGGACCGTCGAGTCCCGGCTGCGGTGGCGCCTCGTCTACTCGCTGCTCGCAGCGGGGCCGAGGTTGTCGGTCGGCTCGGCGGTGCGGTTCTTGCTGCCATCCTCGCCGTCCTTGCGGGTCGGCCCCGCCCACGTATGGGGGCGGCTTGACGCCGTCCGGCGTCGTCGAGCGCCGGCGCAGCGGGGACCTCGATCTGGGCGTTGACCGAACGCGGGTTGTCCGCCGCCCCGCGGCGATAGCGCGTGGACGGCGGGATCCAGCCAGAACAGGACCTGCTTGCGCTCACTGCCCGGCCACGGCAGCTCAGGCGTAGAGGGCCGGTGTTGACGACGGGCTGGGTGCGCTGGTCAGGCAGAGCACCACCAGGAGGTTGGAGACCATCTGGGCGCGGCGTTCGTCATCCATGGTGACGATGTCGTCGGCCTCCGAGGCGCTTGAGGGCCTGGTCGACCATGGACACGGCGCCCTCGACGATCTGCTCGCGGGCTGCGATGACGGCGCCGGCCTGCTGGCGCTGAAGCATCGCCTGGGCGATCTCGAGGGGCGTGGCCAGTGAGGAGATGCGCACCTCGACGATCTCAGGCCCGCCAGTGCCACGGGCCGCGACCTCGGCCGCCAGGCTCGGCGGAGACGGATCCGTGCCGCCGCGCAGCGGGTCTCGCGGCCGGGCTCGTCGTAGGGGTGGGTGGTGGCCACGTGGCGCAGCGCGGACTCGGCCTGCGCCCTGAGTGAACTCTCCTCGTAGGCCTCGACGGCGAAGACGGCGCGGGCGGTGTCGGCCACCTGCCGCGACAATGGCGGCGATGTTGACGGGATTGCCGTCAGGTCGTTGACCTCAGGGCTCGCAGGTCTCGAAGTTGTGGACCTTGATGGAGACCTTCCTGCCGGCGGTCAGCGGCGGGACGAGCACGAGGCCCGTGTGACGCACGGTGCCAATGTAGCAGCCGAGGAACTGACGGACTGGTCTCCCCAGGCACCACGACGGTGAAGGCTGCAGCAGACGGCGGAAGGGGCGATGAGGGCCCGACGCTCCCGGCGGCGATGCGTAGCACGGCTCCCGGCTCGCCCGCGTCGGCGGCGACGCCGCCGACGATGAGGAGGTGATCGATCCGGCGGTGAGCGCCAGGATGAGGAGCAGGGCGAGGAAGGCGGGGCCGGATCCGCGGCCAGGGGCCGGCTTCTCGGTGATGTCGACGCGGCTGGAGGCGTGCTCGGGGGCGTTGACGGGCTGGTCGGGCGCGTCAACAGGGGCGTGGAGTCGGTGGCGTGAGACGAGGGCGTGGGCGCAGAACCTCCTTGGGGATGGCAAGTGATATCTATTTTTGTGGAGGTGCAAGCGATACAGCCGGACTGTGCCGTCTGTGTGGGGTGGCAGGGTGCAGAGCAGGGGTGCTGAAGGCGTTGCGTCATGGCCAGGGGCATTCGACGCGGGCGGGTGCCGTTTCGTATGGGCGGGTGCCGTTCCACCGGTCGGGGGCGGTCGACGCCGTCAGGGGATGTTTCTGTGCGGCCGGGTGCAGTTCGCGCGTGCGGGGACCGGATTCCTGTCCCTGCACGCGCAGGATGTCGGTGGGAGGAAAGTGTCCGCCGGGCCGACAGGCCATGCCCGCTTCGTTTACTCCCGCCGCGGCGCGGCCTCCAGCATGAGGGGTTGGCGACATCGGTGACCCGCAGTCCGCCCCTCAGAGGCGACGCCGTCAGGAGGCATCGTGGTGCAGAAGGGGCATGCGGTGGCGATGACCTGCGCGCCCGGTGCCGATGGCCTCGCGTGATCGTTCCACGGCGATGCGCGTCCCGATCGTCTCCTCCATGAAGCGCGCCCGCCGCGCAGCGAAGCCCGCTCGTGGCTGCGTGGCATCTCCACCGTGGTCGCGCCGGTCGCCTCCAGCGACTCGCGCGGCGCATGAGACCTGGTTGTGGCGGCCCAGGTAGCAGAGTGGTAGGTGATCGTTGGGATCACCGGCTCGCCCCGACCGCCTTGCCGGGCGCCTCCCGGTTCGACGACTCCGTCGAGTCTCGCTTCCTGAGGCGCTGCACTCTCTGTGCTCTCCGCAGGGTCGGCAGCCGGTGAGTCTTCGGCCGCCTCCGAGGCGGGCGTCGACGTGGCCGGGGATGCGGAGACGGATGGGTTGTCAGGGCGCCGTCAGAACCGTCCACGGCCTGTGGCGGCGGGGGCCGCAACCGGCCCTCGCGCACGAGCCGGTTGAGCAGGCGGGTGTAGTGGGACCTCGTAGCGGCCCCCGATCTGCAGGTACTCCCGCGAGATCGTGTTGAAGCAGTGCGCGCAGGTCACCACGATCCTCTGCGCCCCGGCACTCCTTCAACGTCTCCACGTTCTGCGCGGCGAGCATCTGGTAGAGGATCTCGTTGCCGGCGCGCCGGGCCGGGTCGCCGGTGCGGTCTCGGCGTCGCCCAGGACCGCGAAGGCTCACCCCGCGAGTGTGCGCTTGGGCTCGGCCACGGCCGCGTCGTCTTCTTGGCGGTCCTCGTAGGCGCCGGCGCAGCCGACAGAACAGGTAGTCGATGTCCGCAGCGCTCTCGACGTCGTCGCCGATGACCGGCACCTCGAGTCCAGGTTCTTGGCCCAGTCCATGCGCTTGCGCGCCAGCGAAACCCACGGGTTCCCCTATGGACTCCATCTTGCGGAACATGCCGCCGAGGCTCTATGGGGAAGGCCGACTCCGCTGAGCACCTGCTGGCGGCGCGTCGGCGACGTGGTCGACGTGCTCGATGTCCACCGAGGCACTGGTCCGGGCCCGCAGGCTGGTGCAGGCCCACGGGACGTCGGCGGGATGACCCTCGCCGGCCAGGGGGCCCGGTCGCGTAGCCACGCCCGTCTCGGTGGGGGCCGCCATGCCGCCATCAGCAGCGCGCCGAGCACGTCGCCGGTGTGGGCGGTGCCCGGCTCCAGGCCCAGGTTCGTCTCGCGCGCCAGGCCGTCGTGCATGCCCAGCGCCTTGCCGGCCAGTCCGCCGGAGGTGGGGCGGAGGCCACCATCTCCTCGGTGACGTCGTCGGGCTCGACCCCCAGGGCGCTCGCGGCCCGCAGGTAGGGGGCGGCCGCGGCGTGGTGGTCGCGCAGCGCCATGACGAACAGCTTGGGGGACAGGGACTTGCCGGTGTTCCACGCCGGGCACAGGTCCTGGCAGCGGCCGCACTCGGTGCAGGTGGAAGTCAGCAGGCCCTTTCCAGGTGGAAGTCCTCGATACGGCCCCGCCCAGACGCACCTCAGGGCCCTCGCCGAGTCCGCGGCCTCCATGGCCTCCTCCAGTGCGTCCATGCTGGCCTCGGTCAGCGGCTCGTCGCCGACCATGAGCGGCTGAAGCGGGCCCAGGGCCTTGGTGCCGTCCACCTCGCGGCGCGCGTAGACGTTGAGGATCGCCAGGAACCGGTGCCAGGCCACGCCCATCGAGGGCTGCAGGCCCACGACGACGAACCAGGTCATCGACAGCACCACCTTGATGGTGGCGACGACGAGGATCCGCGTTGCCCAGGGCGCTGGTGCTCAAAGGGGCGAGCAGCGGGCCGGTCCAGGCCGTCAGCAGGGAAGTGCATCAGGAGGCCAGGGCCTGCTCGGCCGGGTCGGTGGAGGCGGCCGGGAGGGCGTGCTCCAGCATCCAGCGCAGCGCCAGCACGCAGGCGGCCACACCGATGATGGTGGCCTCGACCCGAGACTTCGCCTGGGCCGACGTCAGGCCGGCGAAGCAGGGGTACGTGAGCGCTTACCGCCGTCAGGTCCGGGGCGTAGGGCGGGGCGGCCCGCGCCGGGTCAGGCCGCCAGCGCAGGATCGTCAGCCCCACGATCCCGAGGTGGACAGCCAGGCGATGAAACCGACGATCCAGGCCCACCAGGCGGCGTGCCCGATGAGCGGCAGCGCGGGCTGGGGCCGCCCAGCACCTGCCCGTAGCCGGCCACGAGCGTGAGGAACAGCAGTGGGAAGGAGACCGCTGACCAGCCAGTGGGCGGCCTTGATGAAGGGCGGCCCTTGAAGGCGGTGTGGCCCACGAGCGCGCCCAGCGTGAGCGCCAGGCGCCGGCCGACCGGGCGCAGACGCTCCGGCGCGGTCGCGCGGCCCACGAGCCATGCGGGCGCCAATGAGTGCAACAGGCGCGTGCGAAAACTGCGATACCGATCGTCGTGGCGATGACGACGATGACGACACGGGCGATCTGCACGGCACTCATCAGGGGCGGGTTTCCTCAGGTCTCCGAGGCGAGGCGGAAGCGCTGGGAGGTGGGCCGGTGGCGCCCGGAGAGGTCGCCTGCGCGGCACACCGTTGGCGCTCTCCGTCAGCCCTACCCGGGGTCGGCGGAGAGCCGTGATCAGGGTGGGTGAGGCCGGCGGCTCCGCAGCCGGTCACGAGCAGTCCGAAGACTAGGGGGTGTGCCGACCCGCGATGGGGCCAGCACGCCGACGGGAAGTCCTCAGGCGCTGATGGCGCGCAGCGCTGTGGGGGAGTCAGGGCGGCGGGCGCTGTACCGCCCAGCGGCCTGGCGCAGCCCGAGGCTCACGCACCAGGGTGACAGTGGCTCCGGAGATGATGGCGAGGTGACGATCTCGGCCCGAGGCATGGTTGAGGGTGGTCACTCCTCACGCGGGGCGGGCCGGCCGGAGATCGCCCGCCAGCCGAGCGCCACGACCTTCTCGGCCACGAACCCGGAGGCGAGCGTGGCCACGGCCACGGTCGCCTTCCCGCATGAGTCGGTGGTCTGGTCGATCTCGACGGGGTCCTGTGCGCTCATTGAGTCCTCCTTGCGCCCCGGTCGGGCGGCGTCGTGGGTGCCTGCGTACTGGTGGTGGGCCGGCGGGGTCGGCCCGTTCCGTCCCGATCATGCCGCACCCGGGCCGACGGCGCAGCCAGTGTCCGCCCGCGTGGCGCCGACTGCGGGCCTGCGTGGTCGTACCTTGGGTCGCGCGTTCGAGGGGTAGAGGTGCGAACCGGCGACCTGTCCTGCGAACGCGGGAGGGTGAGGGGTCTCGTGGCGCGGGGCGCCTGACTGGACGACGCAGCGGGCTCACGTCCGGGCGGGGCGGATGGCGGCGTTGATCTCCGCAGCCAGGCCGGCGGGATCGTCGACCGTGAGGTGAGGTGTGTGAAGCGCTCGTCCTCAAGGTGATGACCAGCGTGTTTTTCGTAGCCGGAGATGTTCCAGAACTGAGCCGTTCCGTTGGCGTGGAAGGTTCCGGCGGGTTTGCCGCCCGTCTGCGGTCCGGGCCGCGCCAGCCGCCGGGCTCGTGGCGCAGGCCGGGGTCGTGGGTGGCGCCGCGTACGTGCGCGAGCAGGAACTCCAGACGGGAGGTGAAGGACCAGATCTTGTCCAGCCCGTGCGGCTCGACGCTCAGGGAGGTGTCGGTGATGGTGACGGTGTTGCGGCTCATGATGTCTGTTCCTTTTGTGGGCAGGGTCGGCTGGGAGGTGTGCTTCTGGCTGGTGCTGGCGGGGTCGGTGCAGGCTATGCCCGGCGGCGAGACCGGTGCTGTTGAGTCCGACGCCGTAGCGCCAGCTCGCTCCAGCAGACGCCGACCGAGCGCCTCGGCGGTGACGCCCGCCCGGTCAGAGCGGTCTCGACTACCTCGCGCACGGCCGGGTCCCAGGGGCGAGGCTCGCATGAGCGCACACGAGGTCAGATCGAGTTCCTCGCGGCCCGCCCTGCGGCGTCGACGGAATCGCCCCGGGCGGCTTCGGGGCTCAGGGCGACCAGCGCCTCGGTGAGGCAGCGCTGGAAGGGTCCGTCCTTGGGCCGAGACCCCGTAAAGGCTGGCACGGTTGACGCCAGTGGCCCGCACCAGGGTCGTCCACGGAGGCTCCGGCGAGAAACCGCGCTCGGCGAAGACTGCTGTGGCGGAGCCGATGGCCTCGCTCTCGATGAAGGTTCGTCGTCGTCCTGAGATCCAGAATAAACATTCTGGAACGCTCAGTCAGAACGTTTGTTCTGAAATCTGTGGCTGAGGGATGCCGGGGGACGCTGCTCTGCTCAGCCGATGAGGCTCACGTCTGGGCGCCGAGGACCAGTGGCGCGTACAGCACGGCGAAGGCCCGGCGACGGCGGCGCAGGCCAGGGCGAGGGCGGCGCCGGTAGAGTCAGCACGGCGACGTACTCGCGCAGCCAGGCGTTGACGATGTAGAACCGGGCCGTGCGCGCCGGCGCCACCGCCCACGGCACCCCCATGTCGGAGGCCAGGATCGCGGTGCGCACCGCGTGAAGAGGCTCGTCACCAGCGGCACCTTCGGGTCGACCATGCGCGCTCGGCCAACAGGGTCGCGCGTGTAGGAGATGTTCGTGCGAGTCGTCGTCGAACGGTCCTCCAGGAGGATCCGCTCGGGCGGGACGCCGCGGGCGATCGCGTAGTCGGCCATGGCGCGCGCCTCGCTGGTCGGCTCGTCTGCGCCCTGCCCGCCGCTCATGACCAGCAGCGGCACCCCGGGGCGCAGGCCCTCCTCGTCGCGCCAGGCCTCGATGCCTCCGGCGATCCGCGAGCCCAGCAGCGGGCCGACCTTCCGTTGATGAGCCCGGCGCCATGGACCACGACGACGTCGGGGTGCGGCGTAGCCCGCGCCCTACCCCAGATCCGTTGTACCACCGTCTGGCCCAGGAAGATGGGAGGAAGACGCGGTAGGCGCAGGCGCAGAACGTGAGGGGCGGCGACCAGCAGGGCCCAGGGGTTGCCGGTGGCCACGAGGGCGGAGGCGGCCATCGGCGTGGCGATGAGTCCCAGGCCGGCCGCCAGGCACAGCAGGTTGCTCAGGCGCCGGCCCTCGCGGCGGATGAGGACGACGCCGTTGAACATGAGCAGGAACGGCATGAGGGCGATGAGCAGGAAGAAGGCGGCACTGCTCCAGTCCACCGGGAGGCTGAGGGGCGGGGATGAGGGAGGCCAGGTGGAGCAGTGCTCTGGCCGTGGCGCCGACCAGGAGCAGGGAACAGGAGTCCGTTGCGAAGCCGGCGGTTGTCGCGGCGTCGCGAGGCCTGAGAGCCCCACCACAGCGCAAGGGCGGCGACGTCAATCAGCGGAGCAGGGAGGAGCCAGGGGGTGCTCGCAGGGGGTGGGCTCCTCTCGTAGGGGCAGGGAGTGGATTTTTCTTGGGTGCGGGGGTGGTCTCTTCCCGGCACGGCGCGGGGTGGTGGGTGCCAGCGGGCCGGCGCTCATCATAGGGTATGGGGCCGGCGGGTGCCGCCTTGCGCTCACGCGATCAGGCTGGGAGGCGGCGGTCGGTGAGCGGGAGCGTCGTGGGGATGATCCGTGGGGCCATTCCTCCGCCCTTCGGATGAAGGCGCCGCATCCGGTTCCTCCCCAGGGGAGGGTCGGCGAGCCCGCCTGCGCGGGAAGGCTCACGCCACGATCTAACGCAGGTCTGCCCGGGTGAGTGCGGTCGTAATCGGCCTGAGCATGGGCGATGTCCTCCCGGTGTGCCAGCGACCAGTCGGCGAGGGCTTTCCAGCAGATGTGTCAGACTCGCCCCCATCTCGGTGAGGCGGTAGTCGACCTGGGCGGGAACCGTGGGGTGAACCGTGCGGCGCACCAGTCCGTCACGTTCGAGCCGGCGCACGGTCAAGGTGAGCATGCGTTGAAACCCCGCCGACGGCGCGCTGCAGGCTGCCGAGGCGCAGTGGACCGCGCGTCAGGCTCCACGATGACCAGCAGGGGACCACTTGTCTCCCAATCGGTCATGGACTGCCCGGATGCCGGGATCCTCGCGGTGCGCCCGGGTGCAGCGCTCAGAGGATGCCGGATTGGGGTCGTCTGTGGTCACATCGCTGTGTGTCGGTGACAGAAACTGCCTCCTTGTGGGTGCATGCACGATGCCTCAGGCTCATGTGCAGAAAAGCCCGCTGGCTGCGGAGCCGGCTTCCGCAGCGCGGTTGAGTCTGAAGGAGCCTACTCGCGAGTCATGGTGACCGGTGCGAGCGGACGGTTCTCCTCAGCCGTCCTGGCGGGTGCACGCTCGCGGCATTCCGGCGGTGGGCGGCAGCCGCACGCCGTCGGCGGGAGACAACGGCATGTCGACTTCGGCGCTCCGGACGGCCTGGACTTCAGCGTCGACACCCCTGCTGCTGGTGTCCGCCGGGGCATGGAGGACGACCGGCAGATCGCCTTCAACCGCGCCGCCATTGAGGTTTGCGGGCGCGACGGCGTCTCTCACCTCGTCTACACGGGCCTCACGGGCGCAGGGCGACCACCTGTCAATGGCGCTGCCGCACCGGGTCACTGAGCGAATCATCGCATGGCCAGCGGCGACGACTGGACCATTCTGCGCAGCAGCGTCTACGCCGAGATTCTCGCAGCCCCGCTGTCGTGGGAGAAGCGGGGAAGCGCTGAGTCGTGTCCCCGCTGGGAGATGGAGCCGTTGCCGCGGTGGCGCGACGAGACCCTGGCCCGCGCGGCCGCCTCGGTCCTCAGCGACCCGGGCGGGGAACGAGAGGAAGGTCTACGAGTTGGTGGGAAGCCGTGCAGTGTCCGCCGCCGACGTCGCAGGCCGCCTGGCCTGCGAGGTGAGGACTATGAGCCTGGGTGACTACCGGCAGGTGCTCGCCGGGGGTGGGATGTCGGCCTTCCGCCTGTCCTTGATGCTCTCGATCGCCAGCGTCATCCGGCACGGCTTCCTGGCCGGGAACGAGTGGCAACCTCCCCGTCTGCTGGACGGGGATCCATGGATCCGCTCGGTGTCGCAGCCGAGGAGCTCTGGCTGCTCGGCGCGCGGTCGTACCTTAGGCCGCGCGTTCGAGGGTGAGAGGTACGAACGGGCGACCTACCCTACGAACGCGGAGAGTAACGCGGCAGGGTGATGGGTTTCGTGGTCCGGGTTGCCGGAGTTGGTGTCGGCAGGGTGGCCTCGAACTACAGTTGACCTGCAACGACAGGGGGCGCCCCGTCGCCGGCCCAGCCGCACTGGCTGATGGGCCGCCGCCGACGCGCGCTGAGTGCGGAAGCCCGCAGACCCTCGAACCTGCTCCGGTTAGTACCGGCGAGAAGTCGAGATCATCTCCCCGGCGCGCCGCAGGTAGTCGCCGGGCCCTCGAAGAACCATCCAGGAGGCACGCAGCATCAGTCCACCCGCCGTCGGCCGGCCCCATCCGTCCCTCAGCCGCCGCGCCTGCTCGCCGGAACCGCCGCCGGCGCCGTCGGCCCTGAGCCTGGCCGCCTGCGGCAAGGGGTGAAAGACCGACTCAAGACCGTCACCGTCGTCACCCGACTCCTTCCACGTCTCGGACAGCCTCGCGAAGGCCTTCACCTCCGAGACCGGCTACACCCTCAAGGTCGCCACCTCCGGGGACGCCGGCGCGCTGGTCAACAAGACTCGTCCTGACCAAGGACGCGCCCCTGGGCGACGCCGTCTTCGGCATCGACAACACCTACGCCACCCGCGCCCTCGACCAGGGCGTCATCGACCACCTCCGCCACCGTCACCCCTGCCCAAAGGGGCCGAGAGCTACGTCGTCGCCGACACCCCGGCCCTGGCGCCCATCGACGTCGGCGACGTCTGCCTCAACATTGACACCGGCTACTTCACCGGCAAGGGCCTCAAGCCCCCGGCCACCTTCGAGGACCTGGTCAAGCCCAGTACAAGGGCCTCCTCGTGCCCATCAACCCCACGAACTCCTCTCCCGGCATGGCCTGGCTGCTGGCCACCATCAGCCACTTCAGCGCCGGCTCGCTTCGCCGACTACTGGAAGCAGCTCGTCGCCAACGGCGCCCGGATCGCCGAGGACTGGACCGCCGCCTACGAGACCGACTTCTCCGGCAGCGGCAAGGGCACCTACCCCATCGTCGTGTCCTACGCCTCCTCGCCCTCCTTCACGGTCTCCAGGACAGCGCCTCCAGCACCACCTCCGCCCTGCTGGGACCGCCTTCCGGCAGGTCGAGTACGCCGGCGTCCTCAAGGGCGCCGCCAGCTCCCGAGGCGGCAAGGCCTTCGTGGAGTGGATGCTCTCAAGGCCGTCAGGAGGGACATCCCCGGCCAGATGTACATGTACCGGTCCCTGCCCGACGCCACTCTGCCCAGGCCCTCACCAAGTTCGGGCCGCTGTCGAGTCGCCGGTGAAGGTCGACCCCAAGGAGATCACCGCCCACCGTGAGGGTAGGCTGGGCTCCTGGACCGAGGCCAGTCGGCGAAGTGACCGCGCCGCGCGAGGAGACTCAGGGGCCCGACGTCGCCGCGCCAGCCGACGCCGGAGCCTCCCGGTGCCAGCACCGGCATCGAGGGGCAGCCGGACTGCCCGGTCGGCGAGGCGCCGCTCGACGCGCCGGTGGCCCCGGCACGGCTGGGGCGAGCGTGCCGGCTGGGCCCTGGCCGTCGCCGGCCCGTTGGCCTTCCTGGCGGTCTTCTTCGCCTGGCCCGTGGCCACCGCTCATGGGCCGCGGCCTCGCGCCGGACGGCGCCCTGGACCTGAGCGGTTTCGGTGAGGGTCCTGGCCCGCGGACGCACCTGGCGGATCCTCACGCAGACCCTCACCCAGGCGGTACTCGGCACCGCCGTGTGCGTGGCCCTCGGCATCCCCGGGGCCCTCGTCCTCTACCGGCGCAGCTTCCCCGGCCGCGACCTGCTGCGCGGGGTGGTGACCGTGCCCTTCGTGCTGCCCAGCGTCGTCGTCGGCGTCGCCTTCCGCCCTGGTCACCCGCGGCGGGCCCCTGGGAGCCCTGAGCCTGGACGGGACGCTGACCGCGGTCGTGGCCGCGCTGGCCTTCTTCAACTACGGGCTCGTGGTGCGCACCGTGGGCACCATGTGGTCGCGGCTCGACCCGCGCGCCGTGGAGGCCGCCCGGGCGCTGGGGGGCCTCGCCGATGCGGGCCTTCGCCACCCGTCACCCTGCCGCGCTGGCCCCGCCATCGCCTCGGCCGCCTCCTGACCTTCCTGTTCTGCGCCACCGCCTGCAGGGTGGTGCTCGTACTCGGCAGGGTGGGGATCGGCACCATCAGAGACCGGGGATCTACCGGCTGCCACCGCAGTACCTCGACCTGCAGGGGCGCCGCCGTCCTGTCCGTCGTCCAGTTTCGGCGTCATCGCCCTGGCCCTGTGGGTGGCCGAGCGGGCGCGCGCCGCCGCCCAGACGCGCCTGCGGCTGCGCGACCGGTGCCCGCCGGGCGGCTGCGCGCCGCCGACGCCCCTGCCCTCGCGGTCACCGCCGCCACGGTCGTGGGTCTGCTGGTGGCGCCGATGGCGGTGCTGGTGGTGCGCTCCCTGCAGCGCGACGGCGCCTGGACGCTGGACAGCTACACCGACCTGGGCTCGACCGGCGGGCGCAGCGCCCTGCTCGTGACCGTGTGGGAGGCTGCCGCGAACTCGGTGAGCGTGGCCGTGGCGGCCGCGGCCATCGCCCTGACCCTGGGGTGGCCGTGTGCCTGGTCGTCTCGCGCCGCCCCGCAGTCGGGCGCTCGCCCGGGTCATCACCGGGCTCGACGCCGCCTTCATGCTGCCGCTGGGCGTCTCCGCCGTGACGGTCGGCTTCGGTTTCCTCATCACCCTGGCGCGCCCGCCGCTGGCCTGACCCGCTCCTGGTGGATCCTGCCGCTGGCGCAGGCCGTTGTGGCCGTGCCGCTCGTGGTGCGTACCCTGCTGCCGGCGCTGCGCGCCATCGACCCGCAGCGTCAGCGCGGGCGGCGGCCGCCCTGGGGGCCAGGCCCGGCCGGGTGCTGCTGACCGTGGACGGTCCCCAGGCGCTACGCGCCGGTGGGCTGGCGGCCGGCTTCGCGCTGGCGACGTCGCTGGGGAGTTCAGGGCGACATCGTTCCTGGCCCGCCCAGGAGCCGACCCTGCCGGTGGTCGTCTACCGGCTCATCAGCAGCCCGGATCCCAGAACCAGGGGATGGCGCTGGCCGGGGGCGTGGTCCTGGCGGTGGGCAGCGCCGCCGTCATGCTCGGCTGCGGTGGCTCCAGACCCGGCTCGGTCCCAGGCAGGGGGCGGACTCGTGGGTGCGACGTCGAGGCCGGGCAGGGGCGTCGGCGCATCAGCTGATCCCGGAGCGCGGAACCTCCACGGACGCCGGCCGGCGCACGGCGGACGAGAACAACAAGACAGCCGGTCACGCGGGCCCAGGACGGATCGGAAGTGAGCGGCCATGGGCGAACACCAGTGACACCAGTGCTTCTGCGGGCCTGTCCGTGCGCGGGCTCGCCGTGACCTACGAGGGACCTGCGCGCCGTCGACGGCGTCGACCTGGAGGTGGCCGCCGGTGAGGTCGTCGCCCTCCTGGGGGCCTCAGGGCTCCGGCAAGTCCTCCCTGCTGCGGGCGGTGGCCGGCCTGGAGGACGTGGCCGACGGCGAGTCGCATGGGACAGACGGAGCATGGTGCGTGTGCCGTCCACAAGCGCGGCTTCGGCCTCATGTTCCAGGACGGCCAGGCTCTTCGAGCACCGCGACGTCGGCAGCAACATCGCCTACGGGCTCGCCGACCTGCCGCGCGCGCCCAGCGGGGGCGAGCGGGTGCGCGGATGCTCGACCTCGTCGGCCTGCCGGCTTCGAGCGGCGACGCGTGACGACCCTGTCCGGCGGGCGAGGCCAGCGGATGGCCCTGGCGGGCGCTGGCGCCCGGCACCGAGGCTCCTGCTGCTCGAGCGGGCCCCTGTCTGCCCTGGACCGGGCCCTGCGCGAGCGAGCAGTTGGCCTGAACGTGCGCGCCATCCTGCGCGGGCGGCAGCCCACGGCGCTCTACGTCACCACGACCAGGACGAGGCCGCTGACTGCTGGCCGACCGGGTCGACGTCATGGAAGCCGGTCGGCTCCTGCGTCTGGACACCCCAGCGCCTGTGGGCCCGACCCGGCGGCAGCAGGTGGCGCGGTTCCTGGGATTCGACGTCGTCGGCGACCTCGCCCTCGCGCCCGGCGCGCTGCGCGTGGCTGAGGGCCGCGGAGGGAAGCCCGCGGAGACGTTGCCGAGCCACCGTACTGGCCTCGCGACTGCGCCGCGGCGGTGGGAGGCCGAGTCGAGGCTCGACCCCGAGGCGGCTCGCTGGTGGCGGGGCTGGTGGGGTTAGCCGGCCCGGACGGCGTCGGGGCTGATGCCCCGATGGGCGCGAGCCTGCCCGCGCCACCGCCTGACTCAGTGCCCCTCACTTCTGGTGCGCACGTCGCCCTGGGCCTCGACCCGCTCGCACCGCCCGCCTGTAAAGCGGGCCCCGTCGTCGAGCCCCCATCGTCGAGGTCGCACCCTTAAGTGCCCGTTCGAGGGTAAAGGTGCGAACCGCGACCCACCCTACGAACGCGCGGGGCTGCTACTCCGGTCGACTCGGCGAAAGCCCGGTAGTGCTCGGGTGCTCGCTGCTGGGACTTCCGCCCCAGGCTGGACGGTGCAGAAACGCTGTCATGACGCGGATGACCAGGGCTGCGAGGATGCCTCCGAGCGTCATCGCTGTGAGCGCGACCGCCCCGTAGACCTCGCCCCGTGGGTCCCGGATGCGAAGCACGTGCTGGCGCAGGCAGACGTAGTAGATGATGAGGCCGATGGCGGGGACTGACCAGATGATCAGCGCCGTCTTGATGTGGGGCCTGGCAGCCGTGCCTGAGGGGCCGACGACGTTATAGGAGGCCGGTAGAAGGCCGGGTGGAAGGTCTACGGACACCCGTGGATGGGCAGCCTCAACCTATCGGCCTGGGTGGGGAGGCTCAAGCATTCTCTGCCGCCGACCGTCCACCCGATCTTTTAGATAACGGAGAGGTTGCGGGCGGCGTCATGACCAGCGCTTTCGCGCCAGCACCAACACTATGATCCTTATCACTTACCGACATGTCTCAGCCCCGCTCCGGCGCAGGGTCCCACCGGGACTTTTCTCCTGCATGGCGTCGCCGTTGTGGGCGGACGAGAAGCCGCGTCGTCGGAGGAATGGCAAGGAGGTCCTGCCGGATGCTGAGCCTTGCGAGGCTCAAAGATCACGAACAGGGTCGCGGTTGGAGTCTCCAGTTGAGTAGCATCCACAGTGCTGGCAGCCGTCGGCGCCTCTGCGCTGGGCCTGTGCGTCGGCGTCGTCGCCGGCCTCGGGTCGTGTCACACACCCTCGGCAATCGGCGCCTTCCTCGGTGATAATCCCGATCCTCCACCGCAAGGGAGCCTGACATGTCCGCCTACGTCCGCTACTACCGGCGGCTTCAGGCGCTCACTCAGCGCCTGAGCACCTACCTGGACCGGTTGAGGCTCGCGCCCGGGAGTTCGGCGTCAGGGCTCGGCCCGCACCGCGATGGAGATGCAGATCACCGACCCGGCCTCCGTCTCCGCCTTCCGCTCGAGGTCGAGGGCCCAGATCATGTTCCTGACACCAGGCCCAGCGGGTCTTCGCCAAACACTTCGCCCCTTCCTGGACATCGACGCCGACCTGTCCATCGAGGGAGGATCGTCAGGGCTCTCCGCCCGCCTCCAGGACGCGGCCAGCCTCGTGGCCGGCTTCGAGGTGCGCCTGCGCAACATCATCGAGGTCTTCGCCCCGGCCGCGCCGAGCAGGCCCGCGAGTGGAACCGGGCGATGACCGACTGGCGTCAGAAGCAGTTCTCCTTCACCTGCGACAAGTGCGGCGACCGGTGCCGCTTCCGAGCTCTACCACATGCCGGTGTTCATCACCTGCCCGCGCTGCAAGTCGCGCGTGGCCTTCCAGCCCACCGAGGCCATGGCGGCCGCACCCACCTGGGCCAAGGAGGTCGCCAAGACCACCTGCTACGCCGAGTGGCAGAAGTCCGAGTCGGAGCAGTCCGCCGGGAGAGGGTGGGCCTGGCCTTCTTCTACTACGTCGACTACGCCATTGCCCACCACCTCGCGATGAACCGTCTGCTGCCGCTTCTACGTGCGCTCCGAGGGCGGCCAGGAGGCTCTGCGCCGCGATGTGCGCAATGCGCTGGAGCCCGCACCCACCAGTGCGCCCCGACGAGGTCTCCCCCAGTACCACGCCATGGGTACGTCAACTTCATGGGCGGTCTGGGCCGCTCGGCCAGATCCTGGGCCGGAGGGGCCTCGACGACCGCCATCAGGTCTCATCCTCCAGACGGTGCGCGACATCATGCGTCCGACAGGCCTGGCCCGCGCCATCCTGGACAACACCTTCACCGAGGAGCGTGGAGCCAGCAGGCCCACGCCGCCGACCAGGCTCTCCTGCGGGTGCCCCGCTAGCGTTCCTACCCGCCGTCCGTCCGGCCTGGCTCTCAGGCGGCACGCAGACGGCAGGTCCGACGAGCGCACCGAGCGACTCCTTCGCCGTCCGTCGATGTGTCAGTTCTTCGTTCCCCGTTCGGCCCGACGCCGTTCGACACCATTCCCGAAAAGGACCACCATGGTCGGCTTCGCAAGAAGTCCCAAAGACAGGCTCCTCCTCCCGGTCATCCGACGCCAGGGCGGAGGGACGAGCGAGGGTCCGCCTCCTCGGGCGCGGCCCAGCGCGCGCCCGTGCGGGGCGCAACGACCCTGCTGCGCGCGCCGGCAAAGGGCGACGAGGCCCGGCCGCCGGCCGCCGCAGCTACAAGACCTCCGATGAGATGGACTCACGGTGCCTGACCCTGGCCGAATCGGCCTCCGGGGTTCTGGGGCGCTCCCTGGACCAGGCGCTGGGGCGACTCCCGGACGGCCCCGCGCCCCCGCCTCCTCGGGAGGCCCTGCCGGACCGGCGGGCTCGACCGCGGGGAACCGGCCCAACGCCGTCAGCGCCCGGGCTCGACTAGGGGTCGGGGGCTTCTGCGGGTAGCGTGCGCAGTGCACAGGTCGGCGCCAGCCAGGTCGACACGGTCGCGGACATCGCCTCCGACATCGAGTTCTGAAGGCCCGCTCTGCGCCACCACCGGCCCCGGGTCGGACAACCAGTCGCGCCGCGCACCCCGGTGGCGCCATTCGCACACCCGCATCACGCCCCGCACCGGGAAGGGAGGCGAGAGATCCCATGACGCACAACCGGCTCTGACCCTGGAGGGTCGAGAACTGCTGTCCGCACAGCATCGCCGCCGGCCCCGAGGAGGACAGCGCCGTCTTCATCAGGATTCCCGGGCTGCGACATCGGCGTCTACCTCCCGACGAGGAGGCCGCCCTCGTCGTGGCCGGCATGTGGCGCGGGCGCCCGGCGGCCGAGCGTCTCGATGAGATGCGCACCTTCATCGACGCCCAGCACCGCTCCACCTACGGTCCGGATCTGGCCGTCACCCCGCAGGGACCCCGAGTCGGCTCCTGCTGAAGCACCCAGATGGTGGCCTACATCGGCGCAGGCATGAGCGAGGCCCAGGCTCGACGCCTTCATGGACGTCGGGCCTGGGCATGACCCGCGCCTTCTTCTCCACCGTGGAGGGCGCTTCCCCCAGGCTCGTCACCTGGGAGGAGGACTGATGGCCTGGTGGAGATCAGCCGGAGGGGTCGGTGACCCCGACCGTGACCCTCAGGGCGGCTCGCCGCCTGGCTGGCCATGCGCGGTCACCGCTACGACATCGACCTGTCCGAGGGGTCGTGCGCTTCTCGGTGGCCGGATTCGACTACGTGCTCGCGGGTGGTCGACCGCCGGATCCTCGCCGTGCGCGCCACCACCAGGTTCGCCGCCGTCCTCCCGGGCACCGCAGAAGGGCTCTCACGGGTGCGCACCGTGGCCCAGGAGGTCTCCAGCGGCCGGCTCATCCCACCCTCTACACCGAGGTCGACGACGCCGGCCTGGGCCTGTGCGCCGAGGTCCTCACCAACATCGGTGCCGGGCTCGACGACCTTGGTGGCCGGCACCCTGGACTTCATCGTCGACGGCGTCGACGAGGCCCTGCGAGGTCCTCAGTCTTCTTGCGGACGAGAGGCCGACGCCGACATGTGGTCCGCCGTCGAGTCCGAGATCGCGGCCGGGATGGGAGTTGACGGTGAAGGCGACGGGGCGACCGTGATCGCCCTGCCCGAGGCACCCAGCCCGTCCGGTCCGCCGGGGCCGCCGGCACTGCCGCGGCGGTGGCAGGGGAGGGCCCCACGCATGAGCGCGCAGACTCCAGCGGGGGCGATGACGGAGGGCGTGCCCGCCGACATGGCGGATGCGACGGTGGAGATGGCGGCCGTCGTCGACGGGCCGGGCCCCGAGTGCCCCAGGTGATGCTGAGGCGGAACCGGGGTTGAGACAACCAACACCTCAAGCCTCTGCTCGTGTCCTAGCGCACGCGGGTCTCGCGGACCCGGCGCTGCGACATCCGTTAGGAACTACTGGTGCGATGGGGTCGCCATCAGGCCAGCCGGCCCTGGAGCCAGCCGGCCCGGGCGTGATGCCCGGCTCCGACATGCCCGTGACCGGGTTGCCGCTCGCCGCCAGCGGTAGCGGATTCTATAACTGTTCGGTAACACTGGACGTCGGACGACCGCCCTCTGGACGAAAAGGGCCCGATATGCCCATACCGCCGTTCACCGGTGAGCGGTGCGGGACGACGCTCCTCCACGGCGTCCCTGGGGTGCGCGGACCGCATTCCGTGCGTTCTTGCAGCACACGGTGGGAGCCTTCGCCTCATGACGGTGCAACGTCGGGCTCCGCCCGGAAGGACAGACTCCACTGACCACGCGAAGACATCCTCGAGGCGTCTGGCCTCGCCGATGCCCTCGGTCACGGCCCCCAGACCTCAGCCCTCATCGCGGAGGCCGTCAGGCTGGGCGGACGCACTGGGTGATGAGGATCTGCGGATCGCCGCCCGGCTGGCTCTGACTGAGGCCTACCAGCAGGGGCAACGAGGCATGGAGGCGCTGGCCCCCTTTCGCGTGGAACCTCGGCCGCTACCAGCGCCACCCGAGGCCTTCGACGACGCTCAGGTGCGCACCCTGCACTGGCACTTCAAGTGGGGCCGTGGCCGTGGCGGGTGCCAGCCCCAGGGTCTCAAGGATAGGTGCGTCAGGCTCGAGGCCAGTCTCGAGGGTTCTACCGCGCCGAGGGCGCCTCCATGCACGTCGTCCACGGCGAGGCGCGCCTCGGTCGCCGGCCTGCTGGGGCTCGAGGAGGAGGCCGCCGAGGAGGCTGGCCGCCTGGCGGGCCACCCACCGCGACGAGAACGCCGACTGCGAGGGCTGCGATCCCATGCGTCAGGTCGCCTCGCCTACCGCACCGAGGGCCTGGGAGGCGGCCGTGGCCACGAGCCGTGCCTGTGCTGACCGGCGCCGTCGGCTGCAACGTGCAGCCCCAGACCACGCAGTCCCTCGCGCTGCTGCCCCTGCTGTCCTCCGGTCGGCCCGGGCGGCCTGGGAGGCGCACCTGCGCTCCCTACCGGGAGATCACGCCGCAGTCCTAAGGCCCTCATCTCCCCTGTCCTACCACCTGGAGTACCTGGCCCTCGTGGGGCGGGTGGACCGGGGCCTGGAGATCCTGCGCCGTCACCTGCCCTGGCTGGCTCAGGCCGAGGTCCGCCACCGTGCTGCTGTCGGCCCTGCGCGGCATGAGCCTGGTGCTGCGCGAGGCCGAGCGGGCCGGCCGCGGCGAGGCGCTCGGCGTCGAGGTCCCGGCCGCCGACCTGTGGTACCCGCTGCCGGGGCTGGAGGCCTCCACCACCATTTCGCGCGTCTATGCCGAGATGACCGGCTGGGCCCGGCGCCTGGCCCAGCAGTTCGATACGCGCAGCGGCAACTCCACCATCTCCGACCACCTGGGCGCTCCTGGCCCGGGCCGCCTTCGATGCCGCCCCTGGCGCGGTCCACAGGGCTGGGTGTGGAGGTCGACCTCCTGGAGCCCTCCGAGGCTGCCCAGGCCAGCCCAGACAGGCCTGACCGTGAACGAGGGACGGTGCCGAGCCCGACGTCGCCTCCCTCCTGGGCCTCGTGGCCGACGACAACGGCCTGGTCCGGGGAGCACGCGCCCCGACGACGTCGTCGAGCCAGGAGGGGCCGGCCGCCGCGCCCGCGCCGGACGCACCGCCACCAGCCACCAGGGCGGCGACAGGCCCTTCCCTGGTGGACCTCGTGCGTCCCCGGCCGGTGCGCAATGGCGAGAGCGGTGCGCCGCTACGTCGACCACCGCCGCACCATCGGCTCCTCGACGATGGACTACTGGTACGTCGTCGACCAGGTGGCCACGCGCGACCTGCTGCCCCCGATCGGTGAGGATATCCCGGGCCTGGAGTACCACACGGGACTGCTGCGCGCCGCCGCTATGACCTGCCGCACCGAGATGGACGAGGCCATCGCCGAGCGCCTGCGGATCCGCCCTCTCATCGGGCGGCCTTCGGGCCGCTGGGCGCCTACTACGTGGACCTGCTCAACCTCGACAACGAGATCACCGCCGACTCCATCGCCGAGCGCTCCCAGGACGCCGTGCGCGACCAGCGCCTGCAGCGGGCCACCTCCCTCATCGGGCAGATCGAGGCCCAGGTCGAGGATCTGGTGTCCACCGAGCTGCTCGACCCCGGGGGCACCGACACCCTCGTCCTGGCCGCTGACGCCCTGCTCGTGGGGGCCTCGGTCCTCACCGACCTGCACGCCAAGGACGAGGCGCTCGGGGCGATCCAGGTCGTCGCCCGCGCCGCCGACGCCGTCCCCGAGGACCGCCACGCCGAGCGGATGGACGACATCCTCGACATGGCGCGGGCAGAGGTCCTGGCCGAGTGCGGTGACGTCTACAACGGCTGCCTCCTGGCCGAGGAGGTCATGCGCCGCCATGAGAAGGTCTCCCCGGTCCTGGCCGCCCGCGGCCGGCGCCTGCTGGGCATCTCCTCCATGGAGGTGGGCCAGTTCGACGAGGCCATCGCCCAGTTCCGTGAGCAGGCCAATATCATGCTGGCCGCCGGCATCACCCTGTACGCCGTGGCCTCCCTGCTGTCCCTGGGCTCGGCGCTGGGGCCTCCGAGCGCTACCTGGAAAGCGCCGAGGTCCTGGAGTCCGCGCTGTCCCTGGCCCCAGCGCGGCAGGGCCGAGCATCGCCCTGTACCTGCACCGGCTCCTGGCTCAGACCGGCATGGCCATGGGTGAGGAGGAGAGCGTCGCCGAGCACTCGCTGAACGCCGCCCGGATCCTGCAGGACCAGGGACGCCGGGCGCTGGCGGGGGAGTACCTCTCGCACGCGGCGATGGCCGCCTCCAACCTCAAGGACAATGTGCGCGCCGCCGCGCTGTTCCGCCAGGCCGCCGACCTGGAGGACACCCGCACCGACCAGGGCCGCCTGGACCGGGGGCGGGCGCTGCGCCGCTCGGCCAGGGGCGCTGGTGGACGACCTCACCCTGCCCATGGCCCGGGCTCGGCTCGACGAGGCCCGCCAGATCATGGAGGAGGCCCGCCAGGCCTTCGCCGGCGTGGCCGACACCGAGGGTTACTCCTCGGCCTGGGAGATCGGCGACTGGCACGACGACATGGCCTGGATCCTGTGGCGCACCGGCCAGAACTGGCAGGCCGTCCAGCACTGCGAGTCCGCCTACGACGGCTACATGGACACCGAGGACCGCGACTCGGCCTCGCGAGCCCTATGCATGCTGGCCCGCCTGCACGCCGAGCGCGGCGAGCGAGACGAGGCCCTGGCCGCCTGCGCCCGCGTGCGCGACCTGCTGGGTGAGCCGCACTGGGACGGGCATGACGCCCTGGAGTTCGTGGCCTCCGTGGAGGAGACGCTGCGCTGACCCGTGGTGCGGGTTCCGCCTGCCCGTGATGCAGTCCCTCCCTGCCCCGTGATGCCCCTGCCCGTGACCGGGGACATTCGACGCGGCCGGGGCGTGTTGTTCGGTCGGGGACATTCGACGCCGTCAGGGGACAGGGAATCCTGTCGCCCTACGCGCAGGATGTCCCCGGCCGAGGAAAAATGCACCCCACGCGCAGGATGTCCCCGTTGAGTGGGGAATGTCCCCGTCGGCGGGCGCGGGTGCGAATTCCGCCCGTGTGAATCGGGTGACGGTGGCCCGGCGCGCGAGGAATGATAAGCCTTGGGCATCACGACCCCTCGACGACCCTTCCGGGAGGCACCCTCAGCCATCGCAGTCTCACACCGATTCGTACCCAGCGGCGACCTGCCCGTGGAGGCGGGGGCGCTACCGACTCGTGGCGTCGGGGGCGTGCCCGTGGTGCCGCCGCGTCCTCATCGCCCAGCGCCTGCTCGGCCTGACCGAGGCGATCCCCGTGTCCTGGACCTACGGCAAGGGCGCGGACGGGTACTGGGGTGACCGGCCCCGACGGCGAGCCCAGCGTCGACCCGGCGCTCGGCGCCCGCTCCCTGGCCGGGGTCTGCAGAAGACCCCCGGCTACGAGGCCTCCTCCCACTGTTCCGGCCCTCGTGGACACACGACCGGCCAGGTCGTCAGCGACGACTCCGGCGACCTGCTCTTCGACCTGTCCACCGCCTGGTGGGACCTCCACCGAGAGCGCCCCGGACCTCTACCCGCTCAACCGCCGCAACTCCACCGACGCCTGGGACGCGTGGATCGGCTCACGAGATCAACATCGGCCACGCGGTGGCCACCCTCAAGGACCCGGAGAGGCCGCGGCGGCGCCAGCAGCGTCCTCGTGAGGCTTCGACGTCATCGACACCCTCCTGGCCCGGGCCACGCGGATGGAGGCCTCCCGCGAGGACGGCCTGACGATGCTCGACAGGGCCGGCCCTGTCCGCCGTCGTCGCGATCGGCCAGTACCTGTGCGGTGACAAGCCCACCGGCAGCGACATCCGCCTGTTCACCACCGTCAGTCCTACGAGTACGGCGGACGTCAGCACTACCCCGGCGGGGAGGCGCCGTCGATCTCCTTCTGGCCGGCGCTGGCCCGCTGGTTCCGCGCCCTGGAGGGCCCGCTCGGGCTGGGTGGGGCCGGAGGGCGCAGCGCCCTGGGCTGCTGAGGCCGCTGTGGTCCGACGTCGCCTCCCGGTTACGGCCGGGTGGTGAGGACCGGGTTGTACAGGAGCCGGTTGGGTGTCATCGGGCACTCCTCGCCCACGGCCATCGGCGCGATGAGCCGGTCCGCCCGCAGGTCCTCCAGACGCGCCACCACGCGGTCGCGCAGCATCCACGGGTCGATGGTGTTGAGGTGAGATCTTCGTGCCGCCCTCAAAACCCGCCAGGGGTCGACACCCGCCACTTGAGGCGTGATGTGCCCAGGGGCATGGGCTGGTCACGTCGAGGCGGCTTGTGGTGCCACTCCTCGTTGCTGGGCACGTCCGTGCCCGTGGCCGCGTGCGGGGCGTGCACCAGGTCGGCGACGGCGTCGATCTCCTCTCGGCTCATGAGCCACGGCTCGGGGACGGCCGACGTCGAGTACACCTCCAGCGTCGGGTAGCGGTGCCCGAACCCGGCGAAGGCCACCGCGTGCTCGTTGCTCGCCACCAGCAGGCCCTGGTAGGGCGGCGTAGTCCACCGCCATCTCGTTGTACAGGGTTGGGGATTGGCCCGCACCTTCTGCAGGCTCAGGCTGACTGGTCACGCCGCGCTCGTCGATGCCGACCAGGCTGCTTGTGCAGGTGGTCGAAGCTCGCCCGGCCGGGCGCAGCAGGTTCTGGAACACGGCCACGTAGCGCACCCAGCGGTTGGCCTCGTACAGGCTCTGCATCGCGTGGATCGCCAGGCGCGTGTGAGGCGCGGTGCTCGGCCACGCTCAGCGTCCCCGAGCCAGCCAGGCCCGTGGTGTCGACGGCGTCGTCGGTGAAGTGGCGTCGACCGATGATGACGTCGTGGCCCCGGCGAAGAGGCTGCCAGGAAGGTACGGCGGGCCCGCTCGTCCATCGAGTCCCAGGGCGGGTCGCGCCCGCGGCTGCCAGCGCGGTGCGCGCCACCCGCTCCACGTGCTCGACGCCGGCCGGCTCGGCCAGGTAGGGCCTCCATGCGCTCGCGCAGGCGGCGTCAGGGATCTCATGGCCGTGGTTGATGTGCCAGTAGTCGAGGAGGATCTCGAAGAGGTTGGGCACCCGCCGGAACTCGGCCACCGTGTCGAACAGGGCGGAGGCGGCGACGGCGTCGAGGCGCTCAAAAGCCGCCGTCGGCCCGCGCACGACGCGCGCCTTCTCCGAGGGCGTCTCCAGGTAGCGCGCCGAGCAGAAAGGCGCAGGCGTAGGGTGCGGTCGGCCTCCTCCAGCGGGCGGACCTCCGCCACCGGGTGCGAGATGGGCCGGTTGGCGCGGCCCGGCACAGTCCACACCTCGGTGCCGGTGAAGGGGCTGATCTGTGACCGTCCCATCAGCCAGGCGCGTGAGTGGTTCGGCGGAGGGAGTACGGCATGAGCATGCACCCATTGTGACGTGTTGTGACCCTCCCGCGCGCCCGGCGGCCTGATGGCGGGCCCGGCCGGCCTCTGTGGACGGGGCGAGTCCTGCCTACAGGGAATGATCTCGATGTGTCGTCGATCCTGTGACGTGAGCGCCTGCACCATGCGTCCGTCCATGGTGGCGAGAACAGCGTTGTGACGTGCTGCGAGGTCCACCAGGTGCAGGTCGGTGACTTGTTTCGGGCCCTTCGGTCTCGAAGGCGATGGACGGCTTAGCGGGAGGGGCGTCGTCGACAAGGAACACGTGATCGTCAAGCGATGTCAAGCTCACCGAGTCCGGAGAGCACATCAGCGGCCGCGATCTCGAATCCGGTGACTCGAGTTCGCGAGGGAGACGCAGGTATGCGGCTTGGGTGATGGAACAGGTCGCCCACTGATCCACTCCGTCGAGACCAGGCGCTGACCACCTCGTGGTGCGCATGGTTGGGCAACGACAATGCCACGAGGACATTGACGTCAAGCAGTCGCAGAGCGATCGGTGGTCGTCATCTCGGTACTGCTCGATGAGGCTCTGGCGTCACCACATGAGCCTGCTGGCCTGCGGGCGGGAAGAACAAGGGGATCCCGTGCCTGCTGGTGCGGCCCCGTGGGAGAATTCCCGGGCGCGAGATCGGAGACGGCGCGCCCGGTGACACGCCGTCGCGATGAGCGCGCTCACGAGCCAGGGACAGGGACCCGGTCGTCGATCTCAAGTGTCGTCCTCATACGAACATGATCGCACCAGCGCATCACGTCATCAACGAGCCGATGAACTGTTGTGGATTCTGATGGCGGGCTCGGCCGGCCAAGGTCGAGGGAGTAGTCTCACTGGCTCGTGCGGACCTGTACGCCGGGCCCGGCCCTGCGCCCACTGCCCGCACCCGACTGGAGACAAAGGGAGACGATATGGCCCAGGTTTTCACCTCCCTGCTGCTCATCGTCGCGGTGGCCTTCGTGGCGCCGCTGATCTCCTGGACCATTCCCAAAGCGGCTCGTGCCGGGTCGTCCTCCTCATCCTGGGCGGAATGCTCATCGGCCCCCACGGCCTGGGGCTGGCCATCGAGGACTCCTCGATCGAGCTGCTGCGCGAGGCTCGGCGTCGCCTTCCTCTTCCTCATGGCCGGCTACGAGATCGACATCAACAGCTGCGCGGGGCGGGCGGGCGCCACGCCGCCGTCGCCTGGCTGCTCTCGCTGGGGCTGGCCTTCGGTGCGGTCAGCGTCATCAGGGGTGACCGGAGGCGCGGCGTCGGCCAACGGCATCGCCATCGCCACTGCCGTGACCTCCCGGCGATCGGCACGATCCTGCCGATCCTGCGCGACCGCGGTCTGCTGCCCACGGCGGTGAGCGCCTCGATCCTCAACCACGGCGCCGTCGGCGGGTTGGGCCGATCCTCGTCATGGCGCTGCTGCTGGGCTCGCGCTCCACCTGGGCGAGCATGGTGATCCTGGCGGTCTTCCTCATCATCACCCTGCTCATCGTCCGCTTCACCAGCCGCGTCAAGCGCGTGGGGCGCCGTCTGGTCGAGGCCATCCACCTGGGGGGCCTCGACGACGCGCAGAACCACCATCCGCGCTACCGTGCTGCTCCTGGTGGGGCTGTGCGCGATCGCCGCCATCTTCAGCCTCGACGTCATCCTGGGGGCCTTCGCCGCCGGCTTCGTCCTGCGCCACGCCCTGCCCGAGGGTGACGCCGAGTTCGAGGAGAAGCTCGACGGCCTGGCCTACGGGTTCTTCGTCCCGATCTTCTTCGTCACCTCCGGCATGGGTATCGAGGCCGGACTCGACGGCGGGGACCTGGTCAACCTGCTGGCCTTCTTCGTGCTGCTGGTGCTCGTGCGGGGTGTGCCGGTGTGGCTGGCCTCCCGGGCGGAGCGACGCAGGGACGGCTCACGCGCCTACTCGATGCGCCAGAGCCTCCAGATCGCCGTCTACTCGACGACGGCCCTGCCCATCATCGTGGCCGTCACCCAGGTGGCGGTCAGTGCCGAGGCCATGTCGACCTCCTTCGCCTCCACCCTCGTGCTGGCCGGGGTGCTGTCGGTGCTGGTCCTGCCGGCCGCCGGGCTGGTGCTGGGCCACCGCAGCGACCACGTGCCGGCCAACGAGGTGATGCGCGTGGTCAGGGGCCGGCGAGCTCCCCGACAGGCGCACCCCGAGGAGGCGACGGTCCCGGTCGGTGAGCAGGTCTCGAGGCCGCGCCGACCGGCGTCGCCGCCCAGCGGTATCAGACTGCCGGTGGGGAGCGCACTCGGCCGGAGGGTGAGACGGCCGACGCAGCCCGACCTGGTGGGCCTGCCCGACCTGCGCGAGCAGGCGACGCCGGCGATTGCGCGGCTGGCCGAGCTGGGGATGCACGCCCGAGGGCTGTCGCTGGAGGAGTCGCACCGCCTGGCCGCTCGCCTGGCCGAGATCGAGCAGGATCACGCCCAGTGGCGCGAGCGCTGGCACCACCTGCGCAGACACGGCGGCACCTCCCGCGCGGCCCGGCGTCGTCGGCCCCGGGCGAGTGACGCCCTTCTCGCCGACGAGGGACATGTCGCGCGGCCGGGGACGTTCCACTCCAGTGGGGGACATGTTGCGCCTCCGGGGCCAGGGAATCCTGTCCCCGGAGGCGTCGAGAGTCCCCGCCGGGTGAGTGTGTCCCCGGCCGCGCAGATATCCCCGACCGGTGGAGGGAGAGCGAGCGGGTGATTATCCCTGCTGGGCGAGCATCTGCTCGACCATCTCCTCCATGGACGTCTGGGCCGGTCGGTATCGGGTGCTCAGTTCGAGGCGGCTTCGGGAGGCGTCGGAGCGGACCGCGTAACCCACGTTGCGCCGGATATGGGTTCGAGTCTGACCGAGGCCGGGGTGCCATGGCCACGACGACGGGCCGGGGCAGGGCGCGCCGCGGCAGCAGGGAGCGACCTGCCGAAGCGTGGAATCAAAGTGCTTGTGAGGCGAAGATGTCGGTGTCCTCCGCGGAAGCGATGTGGCGGCCGTGGGCCTCAGGCAGGGAAGGCGGCGGCGATATGCGCCTGGGCCACGTCGCGGACATCGACGACGCTGAGTTCCCACGCGGGCGCTCCCAGGCGGGCAGTACCGTCGATCATCATCCGGATCGTGGAGAAAGCTCTCGCTGGTGGGGGCGCTGCTCGGTGAGGGGCCGAGGATCATGGACGGGTTGATGGTCACCAGCCTCCACCGATCCTGCTCTGCGGCCAGTCGCCACGCCTCCTTCTCCGCAAGGGTCTTGGGTAGGGGTGGGGCTCGTGGGACAGGGGAGGAGGTGGTGTTCCAGCAGGTATCGGTCAGGATTCGCCCAGGGTAGCCCTGGATATCGGTGGCGTCGCCGTACATGGCGGCGATCGGTGGTGAGGACCACTCGCGTGACTGATGGTGTGCGCCCGACACCGGCCAGAACATTGCGGGTTCCTTGCGGTGCAGGTGCGACAAGGTCTCGTTGGGGATCGTCGACTGCGCGAATGAACGGTGAGGCGGTGTGGATGACGACCGCACGGCCCTCCATCGCCTCGTCGTAGGAGCCGGGCTGGAGCAGGTCGCCGGCGAAGAGGCGCAAGTACCCGGCGCCTGCTCGGCGATGCGGTTCAGGTGGGCCACCTTGCTCGTGTTCTGAGGGTCGCGTGCGGCGGCATGGACGGTGAGGGCCGGCGTCGAGCAGGGCCCTTGGTGACCAGCGCCCAGGTAGCCGGTGGCGCCGGTGACCATGACGGGGCTGCTGGTGTCTACCGGGATGCCGCTCAGATCGATGGTGGAGTCAGAAGTTGTCAGTGCTGTCGGTGTTGTCACTGGGTGTGCTGCCGATGATTGCATGGCCGCATCTGACACCCCTAGAAACGAAGTCAATCAGTTTCATTATTGGTCGGTACGATCTCCCCATGAACGCAGTGGGCTCACAAGCACCGAGGGCAAGCGCGCCCCGGGGCGGCCGGTTGACGCCGCTCTGGGGCCGGCGATCATGCTGGCCGTACGTGACCTCCTGGCCGAGTGGTTACGCAGCGCTGACGACGGCAGCGGTGGCTCGCGCGCAGGGCGTCTCCACCGCGACCCTCTACCGCCGGTGGCCCACCAAGCGCGAACTCGTCCTGGCCGCGACCAGACGCATGATCCGAGACCGGCGTGACCGATGAGGGCCCTGGAGTCCAGCGCTTCCTCGGCCGAGACCTTCGACACCGGTTCGTTGCGAGGAGACCTGCAGGCCTTCATCGCCCACAGAACCGGTTACTATCAGGGACCACCGGTCAGGCGGTGCTGTCGCTTCTGGGCAGGCTGCCTCAGGACCAGGAGGCTCAGGGGCTGTTTCTCGGTCAGGCTCCTCGCCGCCACTCGCTCTCATCTGGAGCAGATTCGGGACCGGGCTCCGGGCGCGCGGAGAGAGTGCCCCGATGTGGAACCTCACGCCGGGGCCCGACTGGTCCTGGGCGCGGTCCTGGCCGGGGTCGCCTTTGCTGCCGGCGGTGACGGGGCCCGAGCCGTTGTCCGACGTCGATCAGGATCTGCTGCTGCGTGCGCTCGGAGATGAATGACGGTACTCGCCGACGAGGGACATGTCGCGCGGCCGGGGACGCTCCACTCCAGCCAGGGGACGTCTCGCGCGTTCGGGGACAGGATTCCGGTCCCCGACGGCGTCGATGGTCCCCGCCGGAGGACACGCACCTGGCCGCGCAGAATGTCCCCGGCGGTGTCCATGAGTCGGCTCCCCGATCAGGCTGGATGAGGCCAGCGCCCCGGCGCTCGCGGCCGCCACGATGGCCATCGTCACGGCCTCCACGGCCCGCTGCACCGCGACCCACGAGTTCTCCCCGCGATCTCCTTGATCCGACGCGAGGCTCGCCGCGGCTGGGTCCGGTCTCCTGCTGCGGCAGGGACGGTCAGTGCGACACCGAGCGCCTGCAGGGATCGACAGCAGGGGCGACGTCGGCGCCGGTCGGTGGCTGCACCCGCGCAGGGCGCCGTCGATGCGCGCTCGCAGGCTGCCGCTCGAGGGACGGGGTCGAGCGTCGGGGTAGCTGGGGGTTCAGCGAACCGAACAGCCCGCCGGTGTGGTCACGCACCACCCCGGCCGCCGCCAGGACTCGGCGATGTGACGGGTGGGGTTGAGACTGCCCCAGGCCACCAGGGAGAATCGCTTGCCGTCCTTGGCGGGCAGGATCCAGAGCCCGATCCAGCACAGGGTGCCCGGTCGGCTCAGGGCTGACGATGTAGATGCGGGGGTTGCGCTCCTCGGTCAGGCTGATACGGCCGGCCAGCAGCAGGTCGGTGAGCAGTGCGCCGGTGAGCCCGTAGACCGGGTACGTCATGCGGCTCTCCGGCTTCCCGGAGTCATGGTCAGCAGGAGGAACAGTTCTTCACAGGTCAGCATCGCATTCACTGACTCCAGTACAACGTGCCGTCATCAGAATGTGATCCCTCTGGGAGTGCGAGATCCGGGCCCGACCAGCTCCTCCTCAAAGGGGGAGGCATTCACCCCCGACCGGGATGCAGCCCGGCCCTCCCGTCCCACATTCCCGCGTGACCGGGTGCGAGACCGGGCCGTTCGCGCTGGGCGTTCGATCGCGCCCAGATGACACCGAGACGTGTCGCACCCGCGTTTAACCTGGGGGCCATGGCTCGCGCGATTCGGCGCGACGACTGGCCGGTGGAGCTCACCGATGACCAGATCATCAGCCGGGTCAGCCGCCAGGCCTTTCAGCGCGGGCTGGACTACGCGCGCAAGGGGCCGGGTGCGGGGGCATCGGCGTCGCCGGGAACGGGGACATCATCGGTGCCCAGTCAAGGGCTCGGGCACGCGGACCTACCAGACCATGGTCTTCCGCAAGCAGAGCGCCCGGAGCGCCCCGAGGCATGGGTCGGCACCTGCTCGTGCCCGGTGGGCAGCAACTGCAAGCACGTGGCCGCCCTGCTCATCACCGCGCGCACCCTGGCGCAGGAGGGGCCGACGCCGCCCCTCCTCCGGCCGGGTCGCCCCCTGGGAGAGCCGACTGGCCGACCTGCTGCGGGTGGAGCACGCCCCGCGCCGTCGGATGGCCCTGGGATCGTCGATGACCCCGGCAACATGTGGGGCACCCCGCTGGCTGTCCATGCTCCCGCTCATCGAGGGCAAGCGCGGCTGGAACCGGCGAGGGGCCTCCTGGAGCCAGATCGCCACCGGTGGCCTTGACGATGACGTCGACTCGACGTCATGGGCGTCCTGCGCGAGCTGGCCGGAATAGCCGGCGGCCACGGCTACTACTACGCCGACGACCGCCTCTCCCTGACGACCGCGCCCGCCCGCGTCTGGGACGTGCTGCGCCGAGGGGTGGCGGCCGGCCTGACCCTCACCACCGCCCAGCACCACGGCATGCCCGTCCACCTCGCCGAAGGGCTGCGCGGCGGCATCCACCTCACCCAGGGAGGAGGGAGGAGACGTCGTCATCACCCCCGCCGTGGAGATCGACGACGTCGAGGGCTGCAGCGCCTCCAGGTCCCCGGACTGAGCCTCAACTTCTCCCTCATGCCCATCAGCGACCCCGTCACGGCTTCTACCGTGGATGCCCGGACGCGGTGCTCCTCATGCCTCTCGAGACCGCGCCCCCAGCGAGGGTCCCTCTCCAGTGCTGCTGGGAGACGGCGAGGCCATCACCATCCCGGCCGGGGACGTCGAGCGCTTCGAGACCGAGCACCTCGAGGCCCTCACCCGGGCGCTGCCGGTCCTGTCCGCCGACGCCTCCATCAGCCTGCCCCGGCCCACGACGCTGCGCGCCGCGCTCGCGGTCCACGTCGACGCCGACGAGCACCACCTGACCACCGGTGGTCCATCCGCTCATCAGCGAGAACGGCGAAGCCCGGCACAGTCACGGCCTCCCCGACCTCTCCTCGGCGGCCGAGGGGCCTGCATCGAGGCGAGACCGCCGGCCGGGACATCGAGGGAGATCCGCCTGGCCGAGGTCCTCAACCGCCTGCTGCCCTGGCCGGCCGGCACCCAGCCTCTGGCAGCCCCTGGACCTGCGAGGCATGGACACGGCTCGCTTCATGACCGAGACGCTGCCGGTCCTGCGCGAGCTGGAGGCCTTCGACGTCGAGGTCGACGACGACGTCCCCGACTACCGCGAGGCCGACGCCGCCCCCGTCATCACCACCAGCGTCAGCGATGACGAGACCGCCCGACTGGTTCTCCCTGTCCGTGCGCGTCCGTGGGCCAGGAGGAGATCCCTCTGGCGCTGCTCATGGCGGCTGTGGCCACCGGGGGCCCGAGGTGCTCCTGGAGTCGGGCACGTGGGTGAGCATTGACCGACCGGAGATCGAGGCCCTGGCCCGCCTCATGGAGGAGGGGCGCGGCTGGCCGACCCGCAGGCGCAGGGCGAGCTGCGGGTCAGTGCCCTACACGCCGGCTACTACGAGGTCCTGGGTCCCTCGGCGTCATCGGGCGGGCCACGGCCCCGCTGGAAGAAGCGGGTCGGGCGGCTGCTGGGGCGGGCGCGCGCCGCCGAGGGCCACCGCCGAGCACGCCGATGGGCGGTCCGCCGGGGGCGGCGACGCGGGCAGCGCTGGCGAGGAACGGTGCGGGGCCTTTTCCGTGCCCGAGGGATGCTGGGCGACGCTGCGCCCCTACCGGGCTCGAGGGCTACCGCTGGCTGGACTTCCTGCGCCAGGGCGGGCCTCGGCGGGGTCCTGGCCGACGACATGGGGACTGGGCAAGACCGTCCAGGTGCTCGCCGCCGTCCAGCGCCTCATCGAGGGCAGCGCGAGGAGGCCCAGGGGCGAGGGCCTGCGCCGACCGACTCGGGCGCCCCGCGGAACGGGCGAGGCGTCCGTGACGACCCTCCAGCGACGATGAGCCGGAGGGACCGGGCCGGTGCTCGTCATCGCGCCGACCTCCGTCGTCGGCTCCTGGGTGGAGCAGGCCGAGCGCTTCTGCCCGGGGCTGCGGGTGCGGGCCGTGAGGGCGGACGGCCGCCAAGCGCGAGGAGACCCTGACGCGGATCGCGGAGGGCTGCGACATCGTCGTCACCTCCTACACGATCGTGCGACTGTGTGAGGAGGGTTCACCGCCCAGGACTGGGCCTGGGTGGTGTGCGACGAGGCCCAGTTCGTCAAGAACCACACCTCGGCCACCTACAAGGCCGTGCGGCGGCTGCGGTCGCCGTCGACCATCGCGATCACGGGCGCCGCTGGAGAACTCGCTCATGGACCTGTGGGCGCTCGTCGGGCATCGCGGCGCCAGGGCTGCTGCCCGATCCCGAGCGCTTCGGGCGGGTCTACCGCAAGCCGATCGACCGCGGGGACACCGAGGCGCTGGGGCGGCTGCGGCGCAGGATGCGGCCCTTCCTGCTGCGGCGAACCAGGAGCAGGTGGCCGCGGACCTGCCCGCCAGAGACCAGCGCAGGTCCATAGCCGTCGAGCTGGGCGCCAAGCACCGCAAGGCCTACGATCAGCGCCTGGCCCGCGAGGCAGCGAGGATCCTCGGGCTGCTGGAGGAGGACACCCGCCCAGATCGCGCTTCATCGCGCTCAAGGCGCTCACCACCCTGCGGCAGATGGCGCTCGACCCGGCGCTCGTCGACGGCGGGGACGTAGCCGAGCCAGGGACGTTGAGACTCCCGGGACTGAGGGTTCAGCGGACATGTGGCGGCGAGTCGCGAGGCGGAAGAACACGGCCGGCGGGAAGGGCGCCTCCGGTAGGGAGGTCGGCCCCGCAGCGCGGGGAGCGAAGGGCAAGGCCGTCACCGCCTCCGCGACGGGCCACAGGGGGCCGGGCCGATAGCCGAGCCCGTCGGCCAAGGTCAGGTGCTGGTCGAGCACCTGGGGCCCGATCCTCTCCGAGGGGCACCGCGCCCTCGTCTTCTCCCAGTTCACGCGCTACCTCACCGGCGTGCGCGAGCACCTGGAGGCCACCGGTGTGCGAACCGCCTACATGGACGGCTCCACCCCCGACCGACAGAAGGTCATCGAGCGCCTTCCGGGCCAGCCAGGCCGACGTCTTCCTCATCTCCCTCAAGGCCGGCGGCTTCGGGCTCACGCTCACCGAGGCCGACTACGTCTTCCTGCTGGACCCGTGGTGGAACCCGCAGGCCGAGGCAGGCCGTCGACCGCACCCACCGGATCGAGCCAGGACAAGCCGGTCATGGTCTACCGGCTCGTCTCGGCCGACACCATCGAGGAAAGGTCATGGCCCTCAAGGAGAAGAGGCCGAGGCTCTTCGCCCGGGGTCGACATGAGGACCGGCGAGCCGGCGTGCGAGGTGCTGGAGGGACGGCCGGGGCTACGGGCGCGGGTGGACTCCAGTCCGGCCCTCTCACCGCCGCCGCAGCGCGCGCGCTCATCGAGGCTGAGGCCCTCAATGCGGTCGAGCGCGGTCCTGACCACCTGCGCCCGACCCCGCACTGTGGACGTTCGGTTTAGTGCCCTGGTGGGGTCCATCCGCGCGACCAACAGTGTCACCTCCCTCGGCGCTGGGGACAATCCGCGTGAGCCGGGTGCGGGGAGTCTGCCTACGGGGACACTCTCTCCGGCCGTGTCGTGCGCGTGCGGGGACAGGAATCCTGTCTCGACGGCGTCGAATGACGCCAGGTGGGACGCACCCAGCCGACTCAGAATGACTCCCCGGCGAGTGACCGTGGCGGTCTGCCTCCCCTTCGGTGTCCTCCCGCGCCGTCGACCATTGCTCCGTCGGGCCTGCATGATCCCATCCGCGCGGCCAGGCGGATCGGCTGAGCGCTGGTGGTCCCCGAGGTCACAGACCGGGACTGCAGGTGGTCTCCACGGGCGCTGACAAGCCCTGAGCGCACGGGCTCAGGGGCGGCCGATGCTGGTGGTGCGGGCACGGCGCCCGCTGGGGAGCAGCGTGCTGGTCCCCCACTATCAGCAGGAGAACCACCATGAGACCCACAGGACCGCCCTGCGCGCTCTGCGCACCGGCGTGATGCTGGCCCGTCCGGGTGATGCGTCAGCGCTGCCGGACGTCTGCGGCGCCGGCGTCGGGAGGAGGAGCATAGCCACCGCCGAGTACGCCATCGGGGACCTTGGCGGCCGCGGCGCTGCGCCAGCCTGCTGCTGGCGCTCATGCGCTCGGGCGGCCCTGAGCGGGGCGTTGCAGTCCATCATCGGTCGGCGCTCTCGGTGTGATGTGCGGCGTCATCGCAGCACGTGAGCGCTCACTTTCGCGAGTGGCCCAGGTGCCCGCGGCGGTGGCCGACGTCGCCGCCGGGTCCCGCTTCCCGCCGGCCTTCCGGCCGCGCGGAACACGATCCCTCACCTGTGTCGGCCCCGCCGAGGCCGCGGGGTCGACGACCAGGACAGGTGCATCTGGACGAGAGAGCGGGGATGGTGACGGCCGAGACGGCGCTGTCGCTGCCTGCCGTCGTCTCGTGCTGCTCATGGTTCTGGCGGCGGTCAGCGCCGGCGTCGCCCAGCTGCGGGTGGCCGACGCCGCCCGCACGGCCGCGCCAGGCCGCCATCGATGAACGCCTACACCGGCGCCGCCCAGCGCGTGGCCGGTGGGGTGAGCCTCGGCGTCGAGCAGGGGCGAGCTCACCTGCGTCACCGCGCGCCCGACCCGGTCCGGACTGGGCGGGCTGGGGCCTGACGGCGCGCGCCCGCGCCTGCGCCTACCGACCAGGCAGCCGCTGAGGCCCCGCGAAGGGACGAGCGCGGCTCGAGGGACAGATCTACGCGCTGGGCGTCATCGCGGTGCTGCTGCGCCGCGGCGCGTCGGCATCGTGTGATCTCATCGAGGCTAGAGCGCCACCGGCAGGCCCGGGCCGCCGCAGACCTGCGGCCATCTCCGGTGCCACGGTGCTGTCACTCGGTCATCGCCCCGGCGACCCCTGCGCCATGGCGCGCGCGTCGCCGCGACGCCAGCAGCGCCTCGGTGGCGCCTGCTCCGTGGCCGGCAGGGACGATCACCCGTCGGCGTCGTCGTCGACGACGATCCTCAGCGTGCCCGCCGGGCACGCCGGGCGTGCCGGCCCGTCGACGCCACCCAGAGCCGTGAATCGGGCCGCGCCTCAGTCCTCAGCGGCGACGGTGGCGCCGCCCGCGAACTGTGCCGCGTGGAGGCGCGCTGAGCGCCAGCCGCCGCGATGAGTTCATCGTGGCTGCCCTGCTCGACGATGTCTCGGTGCTCCATCACCAGGATGGTGTCGGCGTCACGGATCGTCGACGGGCGGTGGGCAGGCGAGTGATGAAGCTCGTGCGGCCCTCGCGCAGACGCGTTCATCGCCTGCTGGACCAGCTGCTCAGTGCGGGTGTCCACCAGCTGGTGGGCCTCATCGAGGATGAGCACGGCGGGATTTGGCCACGAAGGCCCGCGCGATCAGTGAGCAGGCGGCGCTCGCCGGCGGAGATGTTCGCGGCGTCCTCCTCCAGGACCGTGTCGGCCAGCCTGCGGGCAGGGCGCCTTGATGATGTGGTCGACGAGGCACGCCTCGCGCGGCCTCGAGCCTCGTCATCGCTGGCCCCAGGCCGCCCGTAGCGGATGTTCTCGCGGATCGTGCCCGGCGAACAGCCACGGGTCCTGCAGGACCATGCCGGTCCGACGCGCACGTCGTGGCGCGTCGTCGTGGCGATGTCCGCCCGTCGATGAGGATGCGTCCCCGTCGAGACCGTAGAAGCGCATGAGCAGGTTGACCAGCGTGGTCTTGCCCGCTCCCGGGCACACGATCGCGACCGTGTGCGGGGTCGACCCGCAGCGACAGGTCCCGGATGAGCTCGACCTCCGGGCTGTGGGGAACGCACGTGCTCCATCTCGATGACGCCCGGCCCTGCCGGGCTGCTTCGGCTGAAAGTCCGCGGGTGCTGGGGCGGGTCCCCGGGTCCCAGCCGGCATCGGCGGTGCCGCGCCCGCTGCGCCAGTGGTGCCGGCGCTCTCCGGTGCGACGTCGTCCGGGACGCTCCTCTCGGCGTCAGGCGAAACTTCGAAGATCCGCTCGGCGCTCGCGGTCCAGACTGCACGGCCGTGGCCATGCGCCGAGGCGGCCAGGGCTGGGAGAACTACTGGGAGTACTGGATGAAGGCCTGCGTCGCAGACACCTGGCGACGCGGAGGCGACCATGGCGCCGCCGACCACCGTGATAGCCCACATAGTTGATGTTCCCGATGACCAGCGCCAGTCGGCATGCAGTGCCGGAGAGAACTGGGCGCAGCGAGGCCCGTGTGACTCCTCGTTCTCGGCGGCGGCCTCGCGCACCGACTCCGTGCGCCCGTAGACCTGCCAGGGCGTGCGGAAGGACTCCTCCATCGGGTGTTGATCTTGCCGGTGCGCCCGCTGGTGGGTGAAGGCCTTCTGCGAGCGCGGCCCGATCACCGCCACGCCCGCGGGCGGGAACGCAGTGGGCGCCACCAGTGCCAGGCTTCCAGGGAATGGGGAACATCATCCCCAGCGCCACCACCGTGAGGGATCGCCGTCAGGGGCTTCGGACGAGGGACTGCTGGAGGTGTTGGTGACGTTGTCGACGTCGTTGGTCAGCGGCTGAGCAGGCTCCCACCGCGCTGAACGGTGTCAGTAAGGCTCAGCGGCGAGGCGATGGACCTTGTCCTCACCTGGGCGCGCAGCCCGGTAGAGGCCTTGATGGTGATGCGGTTGATGCGCCAGCCCTCAAAGCCAGTTGAGCGAGCCCGAACCCACGTACAGGACCAGTGCCACCGTCAGGATCCGGCCCAGGCAGGGTGTGCGTCGATACCCGCGCCGGGACTGACGTCCATCGCCGAGCTGGTGGCGAGTCATCCATCCCCCGCGCCCGCAGAGCCCTCGACGCCTGCTGGTGGTGCCGACCCGGCGGCATCGTGAGACCACGCCCTCGAAGATGACGTTGGTGGCCTGGCCCAGCACCTTGGGGCCGCCACGGCCAGCACGACCGTGCCCGGCGGCCAGACGACCACCGACGGTAGGCGCTCAGCGCGACCATCCGTTTGAAGGAGGGCCCAGAAGGCTCAGCCTGCCCGAGGGCGGCCCGTCGTGCCAGTCGCCCGGGGCGGCCTGCGCCTCAGCAGCCAGCTTGAGGTCCTCCTCGCTGAACACGTCCGCTGACGGTGGCGCTCGACCGCTCCCGGCGTTGTCGCCGGTGCTCCTGCCGGCCTTCTTGCCCATGTGGCTGTCGTTCCTGCTCATGCTGCGGCCTCCGCTCCGGGCGCTGGGAGGTGACGATCTCGCGGTAGACGGAGCGGGTGGCCAGCGCTCGGTGTGCGTGCCGCTGCCCGCACTGGTGGCCGCCGTCAGGACGAGGATCTCGGTCGCTTGGTGATGGTGGAGACCCGCTGGGCCGATACCTTCGTGATGCCGCCGTGGCCGGCGCGCTCACGCGGCCGCGCGTCGGTGTGGACGTCAGGGCCGAGAAGGTCGTCGAAGATGAGGATGTCAGACCCGGCACGCGGGCCCGAGCGATGGCCGGAGCGCTGAGCGCTGACCGCCCGGGCGTTTCGTTGCCTCCCTGGGCGATGGGCGCCTGAAGCCCCATCCATCTCGCGACGAAGTCCTTGGCCTGGAGCGACCTCCAGGGCCTCCACAGGCATCGTCGAGTGGCCTCCTCGCGCAGGCGCAGGTTGGAGCCACGGTGGCACGAACAGGAAGGGCTGCTGGGGCACAGGCCCCATCTGCGACCACAGCGCCTCGGGGTCGGCCTCGCGGATCGGTGCCGCCGATGGCACCTGCCCGCTGCTGGCCTCCAGCAGCCGGGCCCAGCAGCACACCACCGTGGACTTGCCCGACGCCGTCAGGCCGACGATCGCCGCCGTCGTACCGCGGCTGGACCGTGACTCCGCCTCCGCGGACGCGGGCGTCGGCGTCGGGGTGGGCGAAAGGTGACCTCCCGCATCTCGACCGTCCAGGGGCCGGGAAGGTGTCGACGGCGTCAGGGAGGTGATGAGTCGGCAGCGTCGCCAGCACCTCGCTGATCACTCGCAGCAGCACGGCCGCGCGCGGGATCATGAGTCGTCCGTGAAGGCACCATACTGCGGCGTGCCCAAAGAGGATCTGCGCGGGGTAGGACATGAAGAGAGGCGATGAGAATTGCCGGCACTCACGTCGCCGTCGCCGACCGTGCCCGCCGAGACCAGATGACGCCGACGGTCGTCACGTCCAGCACCAGCATCACCAGCAGGAACAGCAGCACGACGCTGACCCACGCGCGCCGACGCGGGCGATATGTATCGGTGTTGGCCTCCTCGAAAGCGCTCGGTCTCGGCCTCCCTCGCGCGCACGAGCGCACCGATGCCCCGGATGCCGGTGGTGCTGCACGCATCGCGGTTGATGGCGTCGAGCTCTGTCCTGGTAGGAGCGGAACAGGGCGGCAGCGCCCGGCTCACGATGGGGCCCCACCGCCACGCGAACCGGCACCGACACCCCGATCAGCCCGACAGGCGCGCGCGCGCCGCGACCGCCGCCGCGACGGTGCCGCCCACCGCCATGACCGGCGACGTCACCAGCATCTGTGGCACTCTCATCATCACCAGCATCTGGACCTGCTGGCGTCGTGGTGTTGCGGGTGATGGGCGAGGCCGCGAGCGCGAGATCTCCCGCTCCGAAGCCGCGGCCCGGTCGCCACTCGCGCGCAGGTCGGCCCATGCGCATCGCCGCCGCGCGCGCTTTCGCCAGGTGAGGTCGCCAGCACCGTGCACGCCCTGGGCCAGGCTGACCCCAGCATGAACGCGCCCATCCGCCAAGATGCCAGTGACCCGGTGTTGAGCCACCCTTGTCGATGATGTCGGCGTTGAGGGTGGGGAGGTGCGGGAGGCCATCACCTCGCGAACTGAAGCGCAGGACGCACTGTGCAGCCCCGCATAGCGCAAGGTGCGCTGCGCGGTAGTCCGAGGGCGTGCCGGAACTATCTCAGCCTCACCTGGCGCCAGTGCCAGTGCGGCGATCCTCAGCCGTCGAAGCCCGCCGCGTCGACGTGACGTTCGGCTCGCCGGCGGCGGTGCCGGCCTCGACGCCCGGAGGGCTCGACGCCGTCAGCGCCACTGAGCACGCCGCAGCGGACGGTGGCGGCCTTTGTCCAGGGCTCCGTTGTTGTTGCACGCGCCCGGGCGACTTCTGCACGCACGAGGGCATGCTCGCTGCGCGCGCAGCCGCATCGATGACGGTCAGCGTCGCCTCCAGCCACTCGCGCCCGGCCCGGTGGCCGCGCCGAGCCCGCACATGACGTGCCCGTCGTGGACGAAGACGTGGGGCGCCACCGTCTGCGGGTGCGCTCGCCGTCGACGCCCGCCGATGTCCCAGCGGTCGCAGGTCGCCAGCGGCGGCGGCACATCCCGATGCTCGCGTGTGCTCGGCCGCGTGCAGGACCCAGGCAGGTCGGTGGGCTCCAGACGACGCCTCACAGACCTCTCACTGCAGGATCGTCCACCACACGGCGGCGGTGGGCAGCACGTGCTCGTCCATCTCCAGGCGTGCTGAGACTGGCTCCCCGCTGGGCAGCGCCATCCGCCTGGTAGCCAGTCCACCTGACTGGTGACCTCCACCGAGCCGAAAGGACCCGGGTGAGTCGCGCCTGCCGAGCTCAGCCCGTCGCCGCGAAACAGGCGGTCCGATGCCAGCCGGCCGATGCGGCCCGGTGGACTACGCGCAGGGCCAGCGCTCCTCAGGCTCGCGCGCCGAGCGGCTCACGGCGAGTCGTCCGAACGTCTCGCACAGCCAGCCTTTGGAAGACCTGCCTGCTCGCGCTCGGCGATAGATGCGCACGCTCGGGCGCGGCGAGGCCCGCGTGCGGTAGCCGACCGCCGCCTTCTGCCCGCACGAGCGCGGCGTCGTCCGAGCCCATACCGGCCACGTAGACGCGCCCCTGGTGGGCATGGGCGCGCCACTCGTGAGGCGGTGGGTCGGCGGCGCGCCGTCGGCCGTGCCGATGACGACGCCCGTGTCCGGCCTCCACCACCGGCACCTCCGGGCGGCCCGTCGCCGCGCGCAGGAGGTCAGGTCCTGGGGGCCGCCCAGGCGGGTTCACGTTCGGGAACGCGCGGTCGACGCCGCAGCGCGCCCGGCCCTCCAGGCTCGCGCAACAGGCGCGTCGGGCAGGCCGAGACAGGGGCCAGGTCGAGGCCCGTCAGGGCGCCTCGGAGCGGCGGCGCACGGGCATTGAGGCCGCGCAGGCACGTAGGGTGCCGGGTCCGAGACCGTGGCCTCCAGGGCGCGAGACCGCGCCTCAGATGAATGCACCAGGTAGGCGTCAGCGGGTTGTCCGGGAGGCGATGGACGGCGGCGAGGCCGCGGCACGCAGCGCGTCCGGCGCTTACTGCTGCCCCAGCGGACGACGCGCGTGCCCAGCCATCCGGCGATGAGGACCGCGTCCAGGCCGGTGACGTCGTTGTTCCAGGGCGTTGGTGGTGGCCAGGGCGCGGCTGGCCGACTGGAGTCGGCCTCAGGGCAACGCTCCTCAGGCAGGCCAGCCGCGCGGTAGGCCGACACTGCAACGCCACGACGGGCTCCGGGCGGCGAGGCCCCAGCGTGTGGCAGGCCCGCTCGCGGCGACTCCGCCGAACGGCACGAGCGCACAGACACTGGCGCCCAGGCGCCCCACCGCTCAACAGGTCCACGAGCAGCTCAGCGGCCTCGACGGCGGCGCTGCGCCGCGCCGGGGATCCTCACCAGGATCGCGAGGTGGATTCGGCGCTGCCGGTGGGGCCGCTGACTTTTATGGTGACGCGTCAGAGGAGTCAGCAGGAAGAGCCAGTGCTGTTGAGCGCGGAGGGGCCAAGGTGGCCTCTGGACGCCTGACCACCCGTCGCCGGGGTCAGCGGCACCAGGGGTCGCGCAGGGCCAGCTGCCACAGGCCGGGTGCCCGGCGGGTGCAGCGTCTCGGTGACGGCGACGACGTCGTCGGGCTCGGCGCCGATGGGGCGGGCCGCGGTGAGGGCGGCTCGGCGGCCGTTGCGGAGCACTGGGACGACCAGCTGCAGGCCGCGCGGGCACCAAATGACACGAGCCACAGGGCGACGCGGCACGAGGCGACGTGCGCCCCCAGGATCCCGCGGTGACGTGGCGCTCGTCGATGACGATGTGGCGCAGTCCCCGCAGGACGGCTCCAGCGCTCGTGGCCCCGGCAGCGGCGAGAAGTGGAGAGTCAGGTTGGTCAGGACGATGTCAGCGTGGGCGCGCGCGGTCGCGCTCGGGCAGGGGAATGTCGCCATCGCAGATTGCCGCGCACACGGCGCAGGGAGCCCGCCGGGCGTGTCGGCCTCGCGCTGGACGGTCAGGCTCTCGCCGATGGGCCAGTCCGAGGGAGGCGGCCTGGTCGGCTGCGAGCGCCTTGGTGGGGAGGTAGAGGGTGGTGGGGCGCCAGCCGTGGGTGGAGATGCGTGGAAGGTCGGGCGGGGGACTGGGCAGGCGCTGGGACGTCGGAGGCGCCAGCGGCCAGGCGGTAGCGGCTTGCCGAGCCGGTGCCGGTGTGGGACCGTGTGGTGGTTTGGCGTGGGCGGGTGCGCGGCAGCAGTCTGGGTGCGTCCAGAAATTGCTCGACGCCGATGCGGCGGTAGGCGGCCACGGGTCAGGGTCCGCCCACTCCAGGCCAGTCAGCGTGGCAGCCCAGGAAGGCGAGCCAGGGGTGCGTTAAGGTGGACGACCAACCGTCGCGCCCGCCGATGGACTCCAGGAGCCCGGTGAGGTCGCGTCTGGTCACGTCTGCCATGGGGCTGATGTGCACCACTGGTGAGCCTTTGGCCCCAGCTGGCCTCCGGCGACCATCGGGCCGGGCACAGGTGATCCTCCTTGCAGAATTATCCCGTGTAAAATCATCCACTGAACAACCTCAGGCAGCAGAATCCTTCCACATGGGAATGAATGCTTCCTCTGATGGTTCTGGAGGCAGGTTGATGCGGCGAAAGTGGCACGTTCAGCAGAAGTTTAGGGCAGGAGAGCTGCTAAGGGCATCAGTTCCCAGCGATCGGTTAGCAACTGTTGGATCCGCCTGCGCGGTGGATCGTGCAGATCTCCGGGCTGGTGTAATCCTGTTCTGGTTTGGGGGATCGGATTTATGTTACCGGCGGCTGTCTGTATCTTTCTTGTTTCTCATAGGAACCCAGAGAAGTGAGTCGGAAGATATTTCATTTTCGCGAACTCGACCGCTAGCTGCTACTAAGTTGTGGAAAGGATGTTTTGTCACCAGCTGCTCAGTGGCGATAATGAGGAACCCCTGCAGTCTAAGCGGGAGTCCGGTTGGTGACTATATCTCGCTCTAGAGTTATCATCACTTATAGCTAACAGAGGCGCTTTATCAGTTGAACCCTCACAGCGCGGGACTTCGTCGATTAGCTATATTTGCGCGAGGGCAGGTTAGCCGGCTATGATCATTGTAGTAGACTTTGCTCTAACTTGATTTAATATCCTATGGTTTTCTTTCTCCTCTTATTCCCAAAGCTTATTTTGTTGTTTACTGGCTGCAGTCAACATATTTAGCCGCTGGGTGATGCACCTCTGTGGTGAGAAGGCGTATACACAGCTTTCCTTTGCTAGGGTGATTCAGGACGCTGTGCCCGACTTCAGGAAATTGCGTCCTCTATGACTAAAATGCGAGTGGCGTCGCCACTACTTTAGGCTCAAGATTCGCAAGAATGAGGAAGCTGCTGTCTTCAATATGAATGCCGATAAATCTGACCAGAATCTGCCTCTGTTCGCTTTCGAGATCGGCTGCGTTCTCTCTAGGTGCGTTAAAGTGGAAGTGGGGCTTTTCGAGCAACTGACTGGGCGTTGCAGCGTGTCAGATTGCGCGCGTGCTCTATTGATTAGATTGTGTATAAGTTGATTTTTGCTGGAACTTTTGTGGATTGGGTACTATGTACAGCAACTAGTTGTCAGTGTTCGTGGCCGTGATTTGGGTAGTGCTCTTTTTTGTACGCGCCGCGGTAGCGTGTATATAGTTGTAGGGATGTTTAAGTTCAAAAATAAACGGATAGTCTTCTCGTGCTTTGCGATGTTAATTTGAGTCCTACTGCTTAGGCATACTGGGAACCGTTGAGATGAACGCTACGGCGAGGCTGATATGGAGATAATACCATCCTCAGGTGAACACGTGGTTCAGTGTTCTTCTTTTTGTGGTTTCAGGTGTTTGCGTACTTCTTGCTTTTAGATTTCGAGATCATGCTTGCGACTGTGAGAAGATGCGCCTGTCAATTCTGGGGCTTTCTTCCAGGGTATCGACGGCGAAATGGAGAAGTGTCGGAATTCTCAAAATCTATCAGGCAAGGGATGCCGTCATAGTTCCTGGCCTCTTTCTCGTCACGTCGAACGATAAAGAAGATCAGTCAGGATGAGGGCGGGAGAGGTAGTCAGGTCCAGAAATTATGTCAGGCGTGGGGTCGAAGTACGTAGATGGAGGTGAGTTGGGCTGTCAGTTTGCCCCGCAGCTGACTGCCTCAGTTCTGGCCTCGTTTCTATTGCGTTCGTTTCTGCACTATTCCGGCATTAGGGTTAAGGTGTGAACCGCGGGCGGTTTACTCTCTGGCCGTGTGTGTTGGGATCTGGGTTGGGGTTGAGTGGCCTTGGAAGCATTCCGGCGTCATCCGGTGAGGTGGTGATGATGCGGACGAGTTGTCAAGGGGTGAGAGGTCTGTTGGTGATGATGGTGCCGCCAGTGGTACGCCGGTGGCCTCGCCCTGGGGGCAGCGGTAGCAGGTGGTCCAGGTGGTGAGTCAGGGTGGTGGTCACGCGCCGGTGTGGGTGTGCTGGTGGTGGTGGGTGACGGTCTGGTTGCAGGGGTAAAGGTGGCCGGGTCGGTGGTGCATGGTGGTGCATCTCCCGGTCAGGTGTAGGGGGTGGGGTGAACTCCACCTCGATGGGAGCCACCTAGGATGTTTGGCAGTCTATGATGGCGGGGCTGGGAGGTCGAAATTATGTGAACGTGCCAGAGGCCTTGAGATGACGACCTGTGGTCCTGGGGGCTGTGGGTGATGCCTGGGCCGGGCGATGAGGTGACAGCCCTGGCAGGTGGTGGTCCGTGATGACTCTACGCTCTGAGGGCTGACCGACCGCAGGTTCCTGGGTTTTGGACTCTGGCTTACACTGCATACATCTTCTGCTTCTCATCACAATGGGTTCTGCAACCTTGATGCAGTGTTGCCAGTTCTGAGTGTTGCACATAAAAGGTACTGCACCTCTGTCTCAGACGTGCAGGTGGCTCAGGTTGCTCAGCGTCTGGAGGCTGAGGATGTGTCACCATTTCAAGCCCCATTCCCCATGGCGACGGCTGATTATAGCAGACTCCGCTCCCCAGCACCACAGCCACTTTAGGATCTTGAGAGTGCCGGTTGCCCACGGCGACTGGGTGATAACACTGCCTGCGCAGGCTACTTCACTAACATAGCGACACGATGATGGGAGGCTCATTTATTTAACCTCAACCCCGCCGACCATCCAGCGATTTCCGTTATGTCGTATCGCAGTCAGGACTTGGTTATGCTTGGATTCGGAGTTATCAGAACTTTTCCTCCTGGGTGGGACACTATCTCTCAACAGTTTGCAGTGACGTGGATTCGTTGTAGTCAATACTAGGTTTTGTACGTGCTGTAGTTCATGTTTCTTGGTCCTTATTCATGCATTCTGAAGAATTAGACTTGAGTAGCCCAGTCTATCACGGATTAGCAGAACTGGCAGCAGTCGTCGCTCCATGGCGGCAGTTCAGTGGGCATTACTTGATTCGTATAAGAAGGCGTAGTAGAGCTCGAGAGAGTACCACTTAAATCAGCGTCGCCCCCTCGTGTCTGGTCATTCATCTGCCTCAGGTTTCTCGGTGCAGGTTCCAGCCAAGACGTTGCATCACTTGGCGCGCGCAGCTCTAAGAGTCAGGGCGGCTTCTCGGGAGGCGGTCGCTGGAGGCGTTGGCGTCGGCGATGCCCTTCTCGCCCAGGCCACAGCGGCCGACGCGCTGGCACTCGCGCTGGCGCTGGCCTCCCGGTCAACCCGAGTGCAGCCCTCGCGGCAGGCCTGCCGCAGCGCCAGCACACACACCGCCACCATGCGCATAGCAGCTCCTGCGGAGCCTCGACACGAGAACGGGCCACCCCCAACACCTCCCGCAGCGCAATCCGTTCCACGCGCTCACGCCCGGGCCGTTGGGTCCAGGTGGGCGTGACCGTGCCTGCGATTGCGGGCGCTGCTCGCGCCGCCGCTGGCCGGGTCGTCTGCAGGCTGCCTCGCCTCGCGGGCTGCAGCAGGTCGTAGGACGCACCCACTGCGCGGATGCAGCCTCCTCGCCACCGAAACAACTCCTCCACCGCCAGGTGGGCGACTTTTCTGCGTCAGGCGTTAGTGACGTTACCGCTCACGCCCCCACCACCGGACTTTGACACCTGTGGAAAGCCCTGACGTTTGCACCGTGCCAGCGTCACCTGCTCCAGTCCACCTCCTCCACAGGCCAGGGGCTCAGGAGCACTCCTGGGTGAGGCATTCTGGGGCCCAGGGCATCCCGTGCTCACGGTTGCGCCCACTGCACCCATCACGCCGTCTACGCCGTAGCAGCAGCGCCGTCCAGTGGCGTCCGTTTGCTGCTGATCCGCGCCGTAGGCGCGCTGGGTGCGCCAGGAACCAGCCTGCGGGGCCTGAGCGCCAGCAGCGCCTGCCAACGCAGATCCAGAAGAACACGGTCACCCACCGCGCTGGCTGGGCATCTCGTGGATGAGCCAGGACCGCGGAGACACGGGATCGCCACGATGACGAGAAGGCCGCCAGGGGCTGACCACCAGCCACCGCTTCGAACACCAGCGCAGTCGGCGCCAGCGCGAGCGTGGGGAGGACAAGGTTGTGAAGCGCCCGCCGGACACCCGCTTTTATGAGGCAGGATGAACGGCCGCCAGCAGGGCAGCACCGCGGCGACGGCTCTGCCCGAGCCTCCTTCCCAGCGCCGCACCACGAAATTACACCAGCAGGTAGCCCGATGAGGTCCCGCCGGCGAACATCCCACCAGCGGAGAGGTTCGGTCAGGCCCGCTCTCGCGCCACTTCATCGCCAGCGCAAGCTGCTGGCCCGCCGCGGCAGGCGAATGCGGCCCGCCGTCAGACCCCAGACGCTCCCAGGACCCTTGGCACAGGGACCGTGCGCACCGCGACGGCGCCGATCGCCGCGATGACGGCCCCGGCGCTGACCCCGTCGACCGCCGCCAGGGTAGCGGCGCCTGTCATCCCCACCACAGCTGGAAGGGCGGGGTCGCGTGGCAGCCAGCGTAGACCTGCCTTATCGAGGCCCGGTCCGCGTGGGGGCCGGGGACCTGTGGTCGCCGTAGTGCTGGGTTGGTGGTCGACGGCAGCAGGAACGTCAGTATGGCGTGGTGGTAGTGGTCGGCCTCTCGATCCGCCGCGATGTTGGTACCGTAGATCCTCCGGGATGAGCGCCGCCGTAATCGGTGTTGGGCATGCGCGCGTACAGCGAGGGCGGGTAGGCCGGTCGCTGGCGCTGCTTCACGTGGCTGAGAGTAGCCGGCGACGGCGCTGGTATTCAGGAGGTCTCGAACGGGCCGGACCGCTCGTGCCGCGCGCCTCGAGGTTGAGACCGGTCTAGCGTTCTCATAGTCAGCGCATGAGTGGTGGCGCATCTGTTTGACTTTCTGTGAGAGGCCGATCTCCTCAGCGTCGGTGATGACGATCTTCAGCTGAGTTCTCGGCTGGCACCCCTCGGCCTTAAGGCCGGAGCGTCTCGACGATGGCGGCCACGCCACAGCCGTCGTCAGCTGCACGGAAGAGGTGCCGTCGGTGATCTGCTGATGGCCGTTCTCGTCGGCCTCGACCAGTAGCCGAGTCGTAGTAGGCCGCAGGCACCATGGTGCTCGGACTTCCCGGCACGTCGGCGACGATCGTAGTCAGCGCATTCATAAGCGTCGCCTGTGCTCGGCGGACAAACCGTCGAAGATCCTCTTGTCCGCCAGGTCGCTGAGATCGAACATCAGGTCAGGTGCGGGTGAAATTGTAGCCGGTCGGTGAACATACCCGATGACATGTGCGCGCGGTCAATGCCTGCGGCGCAACACACTGTGGGGCGCTCGTCAGCGGGGCGGTTATTATAGGTCATGGCGCTCCGGCGGAGAACTCGGTCAGATCAGCGGTGGTCGGTGCGGGGAGGGCAGGATGAGGACGCTCGGAGGCCCGCCCACAGACCCATGAGGCGGCGATCGGGGCCAGCAGGCGCCAGGCGGTTCGGGCGCGAGCAGCGATCAGTCATGATGTCAGCTTTCAGGACGTGAATCAGTGGTCGATTTAGGGTGAGGAGGTACCGGCGTCGCCTTCACTCTTCCGCTCGTCGGCAGGCCAGGACCCCCAAGGGCGCGGCGTGGGGGCAAGGTGACGCCAGATGTAGGCAGCTCAGGCCTTGACCAGGCGACGGCCAGGCGGGCGCGACAGGCGACGGTCGCACCACCTGCGTCCAGCCGAGCCAGGCCCGGCGGCGGCAAGTGGAAGCGAATCGGTTTGTGATGCCCAGACGATCCATACAGGCCGAGCGAAACGCCGCCGCCAGGATCAGGTAGGCACGTGCGCAGGCCCCAGGGCCACGGCTGCCGCCAAGCAGGCGAGGCGCGGACGCGGCAGACCACCGCCATGCGGCTGGGGGCGCTCGCCGCGCGGGCGGCGATAACCAGGCCCATGACCAGCGCCAGGATGGTAGAAGATACCGAGGATCATGCCTGAAACGCAGCATCTCGTTCGGCACCCATTGAACGCGCCATGGAGCCTTCTGCCCGTCGGTCAGAACGCCTGACGAGCGCAGCGGCGGTACCGTCCGTACTCTGATCGGTGTAGACCATGACGGCCTTGCCTGACTCCTTGTCGATAGCCGGTGCATCATGCTGCTCCATCAATGGTGCCATATGGCCACGATGATCGTGTGCCGTCGACGACGTCAGTGCCACCAGGTGCCAGCCAAACCCTCTCGCCCGGCAGCTGGAAATGACAAGACCTCCGCAGGCCACCGCGCCTCTTGAGCAGCCCGCCGGGAGACGGTTCCGAGTCAGGACCGCCTGGAGCGTAGCGGTCATATCCTCCAGGGTGCTCCACACCCCGGCGCCAGCCAGTTGGAGCCGGGCCGCTGAGCGACTGTACGGCGCTTGCATTGGCTGGACCCGTGGATGGCGCCGTCAGGGAATCTCCGACTGGTCAGCGGTGAGGTCATGTGCTCCATGCCCAGGGGCGTGAAGAGCCGTTCCGAGGCGCCAGACTTCCAGGACTCGGCCCCGGCAGCGCGCCTGGGCGCCTCGCCTGTGGCAGATGCCCAGGTTGGAGTAGGCGGGCGCTCACGCGCACGCCAGTGGTGCGAGTCTTCTCGATGGGCTGGTCAGTGCTGTCGGTGAAGGTTGGGTCCCAGAATGTCGCCTCACCCAGCACGAACCAGGTCCAAGTCCTGCGAGGGACACCGGGATACCGGAACGATGCGGGCGAGCTCCTCCAGGGTGGCCTCGCCGGCCGGGAATGCCAGCGAGCTCGGAGGCAGGTGGACAACGGGTCGCTCGCCTTGACTCGCCGCGCGCGATAAGTAAGCCAGGGCTGGCGGTGAGGTCTGGTGGGCGATCTCCATGGGTGTGGTGGACGTGTGCTGGCAGGCAGCGGTGCCGATACCGGCATGGCGGGCGCCTCGGTGGTGACGGAGACATGGATGCCTCAGGCCCGGTAGTCATCGGGCAGAGGGCTGATGACCTGCTTGGCCAGGTCCTTGTCTCCTGTGATGGAGAGGTGTCAGCCTTCGGCGTGCGGCCCGACGGCGAGGAACCGCCAAGGGCCGGGCAGACGCCAGGACCGCGCGGGCCCAGCAGGGCAGGAGACCGTGGCCGGATGGAAGCCATAAGTCCCCAGCTGCTGCGACGGAGGTGGGAACGGTGGAGAGAGGTGCTCATTGCTCATGGGACCCAGGCTGTCGGAGCGCAGTCCCTTGCACGATCCAGCCACCCTGGTCGCTCGATCTCAGGTGTGGCCGGGGTATCGGCGCCAGGCAGTGCATGTGTATTGGGAGATCGGTAAGCAGTTTGGGGCGTGGGCCACAGGCTGACGGATGCGCCAGAGCGGGGGCTCAGATCAGCTCCTTGGCCAAACGACGAGGCCTTACCATGGTGACTAGTCGGAGATGAGGAGGGGTGCCATGGCACGACCTTGTAGGGCCTCCTGTTCTCAGATGGGCTGCTTGCCGCAGCAGTCGCAGGATGACATTGTACGACTAAGTTCACGAACTGGGATCAGGCAATTTGTCGAACAGCAGCCACGGTTCGCTTCAAGGAGTCAAGGCTGTCGCTCAATTCACCCATGTCCTATCAGGTACCTGTTCTTGTCTGAGCCTCCTCGTGAGGGCTACCGATTCGATTTTGGGACAGTCGAGGCCAGAGCTGGGGTACCAGCGGACGATCTTCTCGAGACGATTTATATCAATCAGCGTCGTCAAAGTGGTATGAGGGCTATTTGGCTGAACTTGGGCAGTGAGCCCATATGTAATTGTTGGTTCTGCTCGGCGCGCTACTCAAAGTCGCCGCAGCGGATATTCGCCAGTCTCTGGGTTATGAGGTCAGATCACCGCAGGCTGTTACAGACGTGATGAAGTGATCCTCATCAGCTCCGGATCTCAGCGACCTGGCTGGTCATCAATTTCTGGTTGAGAATAATATGCCGCATACTAGATCTCGATGGTTTTCATTAGTTCCGCTGCAGTCCCCTGTCGCGCCGCTCGTGTTGTCAATGCTCCGGACGCTACAAGGGCAAAATTTCTCTCTTCTTGTGGGTTCGCGCACGTGGCGACAGAGTTTGATGTCAGCACTGGTGGGGTGTACCAGGTCACCATAACCATGTTGAACCGGTGTGACGGTGGCAGCCGAGGTTGCAGTGCCAGCCATATGACCTTCGCGTTCAGTTCAGTTCAGGATCGACTTTGGCTCAAGAGTTGGATCATTGTCCGGTCGCTACAAATGCTCCACTCATTGCTCTGATCAAACTGCGTGACTTGATGCTTCTGGATCGTAGGACTTTCAAGAAGATCTATGGCGATGAAGTCAAACGTTCTTGGAGTTTGAGGCGAATGTCACACAGCAAAGTGGAGACTTCTATGGCAATCAGTCATTTCGGGTGGGGGAGGCCTTTGGAGTCAGGCTATTGAGCCTCTTCGTGGTACTACCTCTATGACCGGGCATTGCACTTGCTCTTTTAAGAAGGTGGCGGTGTTTGATCGTATGCCGACCGCCTCCAGGTGAGTAGGATGTTGTTTTCTGTGGACTCAAACGTCCTTCATCAGCACTTCTCTCGGCTATATTACCACTGACATGGCGCCACGTTTTTGGGAGTGGTTGACCAGGCAAGATCGAATCGGATACATCGCTGACCTCATTTAAAATGGAAATTAATGATAGTAACTGCTTGTGGCCATCTCAAGGCGTGTAGACTTTGGTACCTTCTGTAAGCCAACCAGGTGCAAATGCGGTAATCGATGACTCAGCTTTCACCGACTGGGCAGTATTCATCCGGATGTTCATACTGGGACTCTGTCAGTAGAATTTCTGAGGGTGGCGACTACTATCTTATTGGCTCAGGCACTGCAGTGCGGGGCTGGCGGCGAGCTTTGAGTTACCTTCCCCCCAACTCAAGAGGCAGTACTCATTCCAGATGCGTGTGGCACACTGCTGAGTCTGTTGTGATCCTTCAATATCTATCAGGCTTAGTCTCCCTTCTGTGATCTCATGGGGCGTAGGTGATGCCGGAAGGCTGTATCGCACTATTGGGAGGCTGGGTGAGTGACAGGCTCTTCCTGGGCGCTACTGACAGGTGTGGGGCGGTTCAGCCGGTCTCTTCCATAGAAATTGATGAGCCTGGCGTACCCCGATCGCAGGGTTCCTTCATAGCCCATCCAAGGCAGCCTCATCCAGTAATCCTGCAGATTCCGTATTGCCCCAGCGTCCGCGCGCGCAGGATGCAAGCTGGTGGAAGACCAAATCCGCCTGGCCTTGTGCCCTTTCACCCGGTGTTAACATGGTAGAGCTCTCCAACTCACGCGGCGCTCACCGGTAGCGTCCGCGGAAGCGCGTCATAAAGGCGGCGGTTTGATGTGCCGTCGTGAATGGCCGCGCCGGGCAGGGTGATCTGGACCTCGCTCAGCCGCTCTCGGGTTGGTCCTGCCGGCTCGCGGTCCAGCTTTCGACGGCATCCGCGGGATCGCGCGAGGATGACACTGTACGCACAAAGTCCTTACCACTACTTCGCACGATGTGTGGTCTAGGTACAATCGAAGACACAAGATGATGTGGCTCAATGCGATCCTGCAGTGCATGCGGGCGTAGGTCGGCACCGGTGCCGCCTCGACCGACCCGCTCTCAGCGGGTGGTGCGCAGTCGCTGGCGGCGCCGGGAAGAACCAGCCCCATCCACGCTCGACAGGGCCGCGACAGGAACGAGGCTAACGATATCGAGAGACCCGTGCTCGAGAAACCACCCGCAGCGACACCGTGACCCTCAGTCCGTCGACGGCCCGGCGCTCGGCTCCGGTTGCCGTCCCTGCCTCGATCCGAGCTCGTGGCCCGGCTCGGCTGACTCGGCTTCGAGTCGCCCGCGGCGGACTCTCGACCACCGTTGCCATCGCCACCATCACCGATGCCTGGACCGCTTTCCGACTGGCGCGTGTTCAACGCCAACGCCAGCGCTACTCCCTGGGCAGGACGATGCCCCACCACCTCGCAAGGTCGTCGCCCACCGCGTATTCAGCCAGGGCTCTAGCCGTCGCCGCCGGCATAGGCCCACGCACGCGGACCTCCACATCCACGACCGGACGCTGTTCGCCGGCTACTGCGCCGGCTGGTCCCCTCAGCGACCTCCTCAGCAGGGCCAACGTCTCGCGCCATCGCCGCCGCGCCGACGCATCCTCCGCCAGCCGGACGGATCGTCAACTTCCTGCGGCACTCTCCGGAACAGGCCATGCCGGCGCCCGTTCTCCTTCGCTAATCGGCACCTGCGCGCGCCCTCGTCCGCCTGGACGGCATGCACCTACGCCCAGGTCAAGCTGGTGCATGCGTGTCATCTTCAACCTCAGCATGTCCTCGTGCAAGACACCCAGACGCCTTCACCAACCTCACTCTTCGACTGGACCTGACGCGGACCTCGCTGGCTGAGCACCCCCTCATCGCAGCAGACGAGCGTGCGACTTCGCCTACGGCGACCTCCAGCGTGGATGATCGTCAGCCGGCGCCTTCGCGGAGAGTCGCGACCGAGAGCATAGCGCCGAGGCCGCGGCCACCTTCCCCATCACCTACAGCATCCCGCGCGAGCTCGGCTGGGACGCCCTCACACCGCAGCTCCTGTTCACTACGACGGCACGCGCTACTCGCCCTACTTCAGAACTTCCATCAACTCCGAGCTCGACCCCGACGCAGTCCGCTCCATGTGTCGTCGCCTCCAGCTCCGTACTCAAACGTGCTGCTCAGCCGCAACGGCAGCCGCAGCGGTCGAAACGCTCGGCCATTGAGCACCGCTAGGTCAGTCGGCGTCGCCACCATCAACATGGCCCGGCTCGGCTACCTCTACGCCGACGACGAGGCCGCCCTGACCGCCCGGCTCGACGAGCTGCTCGAGATCGGCCGCGACACCCGAGCTCAAGCGCACCGTCATCCAGCACCACATCGACGCCGGCCTGTTCTCCTTACCAGCGGTGCCCGCCAGCCTGGACAACCATTCTCCACCTGGGCATCAACGGCATGAACGAGATGGTCCGCACTTCACCACGACGCCTACGACCTGACTGACCCGCGCGGCCACTGCCATGTGCGTGCGCCTCCTGGACCACGTGCGGGACAAGATGGTCGAGTTCCAGAGGCCACCGGCCATCTCTACAACCTCGAGGCCACGCCGGCCGAGGGGCACCACCTACCGCTTCGCCAAGGAGGACCGCAAGCGCTACCCCGGCATCCTCCAGGCCGGTACGGAGACTCAACCCCTACTACACGAACTCCTCCCAGATCCCCGTGGGCTACACCGACGACCCCTTCGAGGCCCAGGAGTGCAGGAGGAGCTCCAGACCAAGTACACCGGCGGCACCCAGTCCTGCACCTGTCATGAACGAGCGGATCTCCTCGGCCGCCGCCTGCAAGCGAGCTCGTGTGCCGTTCCCCGACCGCCTTCCGCGCCGCTACATCACCATCACTCCGACCTTCTCCATCTGCCCCGTCCACGGATACCTCGTCGGCGAGCACCTACCCTGCCGACAAGTGCGCCGAGCTCCACCCGAGGCCGAGCCGGTCGAGTGCGAGGTGTGGACCCGCGTCATGGGCTACTTCCGGCCGGTGCGCTCCTTCAACATGCAGCGGCAGAGAAGGGGCGAGTACGCTGAGCGGCAGATGTTCACCGAGGTCGCCGCTGGCGGCGCAACGGCCGTCTCGCGCCTGAGCGCGGTCAGCGCCTGAGAGGACTCGATGCCGGGCGCCGCATGATCCGGTGACGGTGCCCAGCGGGCTCGGTACGCAAACGATGCCGCCTCGGGTCGGCCCAGCAGTCCCGGCAGCCCCGACGACGTCCCGAAAGGAGCCGATCGTGACCTACTGCCGACGGCCGCACCACGGCCCAGCCGGTCCCGGGCCCGTTGCGGCGGCGGGCCGAGAGCGCGCCGACGCAGCCGGCGCTCGCCGACCGATACGACCTGCTGATCGCCGGGCCCGTCCCCATGAGCACGGTCGACTGGCCCGACCACCTGACCGCGACCGTCTTCCTGCAGGGCTGCCTGAACTGCTTCTACTGCCACAACCGGGATCCTCATCCCGCCCGCATCCCGGCCGGGTGGCGGGAGGAGGTGCGCACCTGCTGCAGCCGCCGGCGCAGGCTGCTCGACGCCGTCGTCATCACGGGGCGAGGCGCTGCGCCAGGACGCCCTGGCCGACGCCGCCGCCCGCGAGGTCATCGACATGGGCTTCCAGGTGGGGGCTGCACACGGCCGGGCCTACCCGCGGCGGCTGCGCGACTGGTCGGGGCCGGGCTCGTCGACAGGGTGGGCCTGGACATCAAGGCCCTGCCCGAGCACTCGACGGGCAGGTGGTCGGCCGGGAGGGCGCGGCCGCGAGGGGCCTGGGAGGCCTGGGTGCTCTGAGGCGGCCGGCCGTGGGTGCCGGACTGAGGTGCGCACCACCGTGGTGCCCGGGGACGTGACGGCCGACGACGCCGTCGAGGGTCGCTCGGCGGGTGCACGCGGCGGGGCTCGGGCCCACGCCTCCAGCAGGCCCGCTCCGAGGACGAGCGGCGAGTTCGACGTCGTGGCGCCCGGCTGGGACGGGATGTGCGAGCGCATGGCCGAGCGCATCGAGGCCCTGGGCTGGGACCATTTCACCCTACCGCCCGGCGTAGGGCGGCCGCCGTGGGGAGCGGTGTCCACTGGTTGGTGGCGGGGCGCGCTCCTAGCCTCGAGTTATGAGCTACGACATCCTGATCTTTTGAACCGGACCCGCGACCGACGAGGACTTTCCCGGTGGTGGAAGCAGGTGGTCTCCCAGTGACGAGCCGTACGACTTCAGCACCATCGAAGGCTCCACCCCGGCGATCAGGGCCTTCTACCGCGACATCATCCGCACCTTCCCTCCGTTCAACGGCCCCGACGCGCTGAGTGACGAGGAGCTCGAAGAGCGGGAGGACAAGGGGCTGCCGGTCGCCGACTACACCATCTGGCGCCGACTTCATCTACATCAGTGTCGGCTGGTCGGACGCGAACGCGCTCGTCAAGATCGTCGGCCAGATGGCCTGGACGCAGCGGCTCGCGGTCGCCTACGTCGCGGGACAGCTCGATCTTCCGGCCGTAGGGGAGAGGGGCCCGACGCTGCGCCTCGATCCTTCGACCCGGATCCACGCCCGCAGCCACAACGTAGTACATGTAGAACATTTTTCGTATTCTCGTGTCATGAGTGCAGCGGGTGTGCCGGTTTCTCCGGGGAGCAGGACTGTTGGACTGCGGGAGGTCAATCAGCAGGCCGGGCGGGTCTACCGTGAGTCGAGTCCAGTGGTGTGCTTGTGACGGTCACCGACCGTGGCCGCCCGATCGCCCGGATCGTCCCGATCCGTGATGACGAGTCCTGGTATGAGCGGATGGTCCGTGAGGGCAAGGTCCGTCCGGCGGCAGGCGACTGGGCGCTGCCCGCCAGGCGGTGGGAGGCGCCCGAGGGTTTCGACCTGGAGCAGTTCCTCCTCGGTGATCGCGAGGAGGACAGGTGATCTACCTCGATACCTCGGTGGCGCTGCTCCCTCCTCGGCCAGTCCGGGCCGATGAGGCTGCGCGGCTCATCTTTGGATGCCCGCGCGACAGAGGCTGGTGTCCTCCCTGTCTGCTCCAGGTGGAGATGGCGCGGGCGGCGCATCGCGATCACTTCGATGTCGGTGTGGTCGATGAGTTCATTGCGGGTGGAGCTCATTGAGATCGGCCCGACGTCATTGAGCGCGCCAGTGCCCTGACCGGTGAGTTCAACCTCTTGGCGCCATTCACTGGCGACCGCGACGTTGCTGGACGATCCTCGTCACCCTGTCACGGTTCTGACTCACGATGCCCGCCTGGCCGACGCCGCCCGGTCCCGAGGAGTGGGCGTCACCGACCCGCTGGGCTCATAGCACCCGGTAGACCTCCTCGAAGGGCAGGCGCGGGTTGCGCTCCCGGTAGGCGTCCGCCCCGCGGCCGACGTTGATGACCAGCAGCACCTCCACGTCCTGACCGGCGAAGAACTCGGTCGCCAGCGCCTCGGCGTCGTCGCCGTTCATGCGGGCCGGCTGCCGCCCGACGGCGCGAATCGCCTGGATGACGTAGGCCGTCTGAATCAGCTGCGAGGTGCGCGCCCACCGTGCCCGCATCTCCGCCCCGCCCTCCTCCAGCAGCCGCTGGTAGCGCTCGCCGCGCGGGTGCAGCCGCGGCAGGGACCCGGCGAAGGACCGATCGGCCGCGCAGACGAGGGTGAGAGGCGCCCCTGCGGCCTGCTCTCGATTGCCGCTGGGAAGACAGGGCAGTAGCCGTTCCCGGGCTGCCGCCGACCGATGGCTACCACTCAACGGCTGGGCGTTGACCGCCGTCGGCGCCCACTTGACAGGTCGTGGATCGCCCGCAGCTGGGCGTCGGTCACCGGCTCGTCGGTGAAGGTGTAGGCGGTACGTGCCCCGCTGAACAGCAGCGAGGCGTCGGACTCGGTCAGGACGGACTCGCCGGGCACGGGGCCCGGAACCGGAACGGGGAGACGACTGCCATGCTTCGATTAGGCACGTGTCGTCTCCCCGGGGCGGAAGTTGTCCCGGCAAAGAAGCCTTGTTGTCCCTCGCCCTTGCTCTCTCACCCTCCTGACGTGCGCCTCGCAGCGCTTCTCCGTCGCGCAGGCGATCCGTGCGGTTGCGGAGAGGTGGCTGTGAGGGGCCTGGAGCCTTGCTGCTCGAGAAGTAGCCGTTCTTCTCGACGGGAGGGTGAGACCCCGGGCCGACGCCGTGGGAATGAGGCAGGAAGTGATGGATGAGTGCCGCTCCTGGCGCAAACGCTTGTGCTCCCGCAACGCCTGGATATCCTCCCCCTCGAGATGTGTGGATGGGCGCTCGACTGAGGGTGTTGCGTGGGTGCAGATCCCCATTCTCACAGGCGTAAAATTGAGGAACAGTAAGTTAATGACTATGACGTCATTTCGTTCACGTTGCTGGTGGGAATGTTGTGTATCGATCCGATTGCGTTTTGCGGCGGCGTGAGTTATCGCTGCTTTCGGAGTGCTTCAATTCTCTTGGCTAGCCGTTTACCATCCCTTCTCGTAACCCGAGGCTTTCGTGAGCACGCCCATTTTGCCCCCTATTTCTTCAAATTTCCCCGTGCCTTTATGGTGACAGTTTCTTCTTCGACGTCGCGGCGCCAGAGGATGGTGGCGAGGTCGGCGTCTGCGGCTCTGGCCATGGCGGCCTGCGCCGGTCTGGCTGGGTGCGGGGTTCCGTCCGTGGCTGACGATGCGGGCTCACCGGCACCGGCGCCGTCGCTGACGGTGATTGCTTCGCCGTCGCCGTTACCCACTCCGACTCCATCTCCCTCTCCGTCTCCAACTCCGAGTCCCACCCCGTCCCCGACACCGAGTCCTACGCCTGCGCCGTTGCCGATTCCAACGACGCAGGCCCCGACGCCGGAGCCTCCAGCGCCACCTGCAACGCAGGAGCCCGAGTCGACACCGGAGGAGGAGACGGAGGCTGGCGGTGGCGCGGCGGCTCCCGCTCCCGTTCCGGAGCCGAAGCAGGAGATCACCTACTATGACAACTGCACGGCGGCGCGGGCTGCGGGTGCTGCACCGTTGTACCAAGGTGAACCTGGCTATCGGCCTGCGCTGGATCGAGACAAGGATGGCATCGCCTGCGAGATCAAGTAAGGCCCCGTCGACGCCCGCTGTCTAGAACGGTGTCGGCGTAAGAGTCATCCACCTGCTCCATGTGCTTCGTTCGCAACGTTCAGACGTCGCGAACGAAGCATCATCGATTTGGAACGGCCGGCGGGGCCATGTTTGAGGCATGTGACGTTTGCTCACATCACGCAAGGTGAGGTGGCGCGATGCGAGCGGAGGTCAACTACGTGCAGACGGGATCCTGCGGAGCACTCAAGTTCCTCGTGCCGCGCAGACGAGCCGTTCCCAAAACAACCAAGACTTCACCGATGTCGCATCAGGCGGCTTGGCTTGAATGAACTGATTCAGCGTGACGGGGCTGATGTTCAGCTGCTTGAACGTCTCAGGCCGCAGACCGGCCCACATGTGAGACCGCTCGGACAGCGTCTGCTGCGGTCGGTGCCTGAATCTGTGTTGTCCAGGCACCGATGGCCACTTCCAGGTGTCGCCGGCCTGGCAGGACCGCGACAGGCTCTCGCTGACCATCCTTAGTCGTGCCGATGACGGTGAACCAAGCGGGTCGGCCGAGGCGGTGGAGCAGATCGGCGCCTTCCGGCTCGGCGGCAGATGATCCATAACGACATTGAGTGCGGCTCTCCAGGTCTGCATTTCAATCCCTGTCTCGGCGTGTACGCGCAAGAGGTCGGCGACAAGCAGCATGACGTCGTCTCGAGTGGCGTCGTTCGTGGGGTGCCAGTGCTTGCCGATGATGGCGGCGAGGCGATCAGCGTGTTCAAGCACCGCCGCCTCGGCTTCAGTCGCGATGTCTCGTGGATGGATCATATGGACTCCTTCGAGTGGTGAAAGCCCATTCTCTGGAGTGGTGTGTAGCTTGCTGGAAGCTTTGGGTCTACCCGACTGTTTGTTCCTCTGCCCGGAGGAAGTCTTTGAAGTGCTCGGCAAGGCGGTCACCATCAGGGTGCATCTGTTTGGAGGCTGGCACGTGCGTGAGGGAGCGGCCGTCGAATGTCAGTAAACCGGTTTGTAAGTGCGCAGTCTCGATACGCTTTGCTCTTGTTGCCACATGGATGCGGCGGTTGGCGTCGATGCCGAGGAGATGGCGATCGTAGGCGGTGTGGTGGAGTCTGCATAGCGCCAGACCATTGCTGACTTCAGGGACTCCTGCTTCCCTGGAGTCGGCGATGATGTGCGAGGCTTCGAGGAGCTGTGCATGTGGAAGGTCGCAGACTGCGCAGGAGATCTGATAGGCGCTAAGTACGTGCTCCCGGAAGTCGTGCTGATGGATGCGTGCCTTCGTCCACCTGGAAACGTACTTCTTCTCGATCTGCCCAGAGTTTCTGTGATCTGAAGTAGGTGGTGTCGTCTCATCGATGGCGATGATGAACTCTGCGTTGCGAATGTCAATATCGACGATGTAGGCCGGGAATCGAGGGTAATAAAAGAGGGTTGACTTTGTCGGTTTTACCCCCACAAGCCAGGCCAGTGGGTAATTTTGGTCTGCAGCCACTTTCATCGCGTCGTTCGCCCACTGTATTGTGGCTGAAAATTTGTAGCGAAGCAGTCCGCCGTCATCTATCCGATCGGCGTATGGTGCTTCTTTTCCGGGGGTGGGAGCTGCGGTCTTGAATGTTAGAGCGGCCTTAAATTCTTGAGGCTTTCCAGATTCCCTGGGATTGATGGGTGAGACGGAAATGGTGGCCGTGCCAGGAGAATCCGTCCATTAGTTCCTTGTGGGTGAAGAGTTCATGGCCATTCATTTGCTGTGATTCGAACCACTGCATGGCGGCGAAGTGTGCGTCGCGCTCCTCTTCAGGAGTAAAAATTTCCCGGTCCACAATGGCTTCCCTCATGAAAAGAGCAGGTGAGAGATGGGGTGCGCCTGCCTGCGGTGGCAGAGTCTCTCTGTGAGAGTATAGCGTGTCGGAACGATGCTGAGTGATCCGGGTTTGCTTACCAAGTGATAGGAGAAATTCTTACTTGTCACCCCCGCTTTAGTCAGCGGCGTCGCCCAGGAGGATGGCCATTGCGGAGCCGGAATCACTAGCGTCATGGTCGCTGGGCCGGTGCTGGGCCGCGGTCTCAGACCCCGGAGCCGTCAGACCGTGGTTCGATGAAGTGCTCAAGCTGCTTTCCTAGACTGGCTGCGTGCCAGTCCCCAACGTCCCACCGCGCACTCGCCGCTTGGACGCGCTATCACGGGACTGACCGTGGTTGTTGTCGGCCTGGGCACTATGGCCGGCTTCTCACCGACTCCATCCAGGCACGCCCAGGTAACGGCATTGCTTGTCATGGCTGGGCTCGTTGCCACCGCCCTGGTGGCTGCGGCGGCGCGACCAGCGTGCCCACGAGCGGCGCCTGGCACAGGAGTCGGCTGCGCTCGCCGTCGCAGAGGATCGCCTCGTCATCGCCCGCGAGCTGCACGACGCCGTCTCCGGCAGCCTCGGCGCCATCACCGTGCGCTGCGCCGTGGCCCAGCGCCTCGAGACCACCCCCGACGGGCTATGGGCCGCATCTCGACGACGTCAAGACCGCCTCCCGCGAGGCCACCGACGCACTGCGACGCATGCTCACCGTCCTGCGAGACGAGCACACGTCCCCGACGCCCGGGGCAGTGGCGACGGTCCTGCGGGAGCTCTGGGCGACGTACCGCTTCCCGAAACCACTCTCATCAGCAACCTCGCCGAGAGCCTTCGGGAGCCGATCGGCAAGGCCCGCCGCACCGGCGTCACCGTCGATCTCGACGTCGATGCTATCGGCACAGACGCGGACATCGCCCAAGCCTCCACGATGACCGACGGTCTCCCGGCTCCGACGGCTCAGGCCGCTGTCCGGGTCGTGGCCGAGGCCCTGGCCAACACCGCCCGCCACGCCGGTCCCACGCGCGCCCGTGTCGCCCTCCGTCGGGAGCCGGTACGGCTGCGCATCGCCGCCTACGAATCCGGCCTCATCAACGTCCGCTGAGGCTGCTGCCCGCGACTCTGCTTGAGGCGAGTGGCGTCTTCGGCTGAAAAGTGTCCATATGGGACGACTTTGACGGCTCACTTGCACAAACAGAATTGTGTTTGTGCAGGTCAGGCGTTTTGGGTGGTTGCGTTCCGGCGATTGGGGCATTCAAAGTCGTCCCATACGGACAAAATCTGCTCAAGAGCCGTCGCCGTTGTGCTTAAGTGCGGCTTGTTGACGGTGCTGCTCGGAAACCGTCAGCGGGGTGTGACCGAGAGGGCGGCGATGCCATGCCCTCGGGGACGACGTCGGCACATCGTCTCAAAGGACACGGCTATCCGAGGAGCCTCCCGCCGGGCCCTGTCGGGCTGATCTCACCTCCGCTCCGTGAACACCAGCCGGCGCTGCGCCACATAGCTGGCCACGTAGATGGCCCCGTCACCGAGAATCTTGGCGATCCCCAGGGGATCCCTGACCGCCGTGAGCGCCTTGAGTACCAGGTAGCTGGCCGCCAGCAGGCTCACCGCCAGGACCGTGACCGCACCGCCGTGCGCACCACGGTGCCGCGCCGCGCCCGGAAGACGCGACGATTCATGAAGAAGTTCGCCGTCCCGGAGATCAGTCGCGCCCCCACGACCGCCACCAGCAGGTTGCCGGTCATCGCGAAGATGACCATGACACCCAGCCAGTCGATCCCGAAGCTCGCCAGCGACGCCCCCCATGAACCGCAGCAGCGGAGCATAGATCCGCGCCGAGTCCCTGCAGCGGGCGGAAGTGGAGGAGGTGTTGCCCGGCCTCGTAGAACGTGGTGATCTCCACCTGCTCCACCACCAGCCCCAGCTCGTGGGCGCGCAGCAGGCGGAGAGCTCGTACTCGTAGCGGTCGCCGGGAACCTCCTGCAGCCAGGCCAGCTGCCCGGCGGGGTAGCCGCGCAGGCCCGTCTGAGTGTCGCCCAGCCTCCAGCCGGTCGCGCCCCGGAACAGCAGGGCGGTCACGTCGTTGCCGATCCGGCTGCGCAGCGGCACCGGCCCGGAGAAGCGCCGCACCCCCAGGGTCATGTGCCCGGTCTCGCGCACCCTCGCGGCCACGGCCTCAATGTCCGACGGCGTGTGCTGCCCGTCGGCGTCGGCGCACACCACGTCCGCGTCGGGCCAGGTGGCGGCCGCGTGAGCCAGGCCCGTGCGCAGTGCCTGGCCCTTGCCCTGGTTGACCGGGTAGCTGACGACCTGGCGCCCCGGGCGCGGGCGGCGGAGAAGAAGGGCGCGTACTGCGGTCCCCGAGCCGTCGTCGACGACCAGCACCGCGCAGTCCCGACGCGCCCGCGCAGGCGGGCCACGAGCGCGACCAGGCGCTCATCGGGCTTGTAGGCCGGGATGAGAACCACGAGCGTCACCGCCGCCCGGGGCGAGGCGCGCAACCGACCCGTGGCGCGGTCCGGTTGCCCGCCGTCCGGTTGGCGGCGGTCCGTTCGCGGGGCGATGACCCGCGGCAGCACGGCGGCGAGGTCTCGAAGGGCTGTCGGTGCCGCTCATCTCAGGCTCCGTTCGCGATGTAGAGGATGTCGGAGGTGTCGCGCTCTGCCCCCGTTGGAGGGCTGGTTGATGATCGAGCCGTTGAAGTACATGGCCGACGAACCGCCGCCGTCGATGTTGTAGGCGCAGGCGCACCCCAGTTCGGCCATGATCTGGGCGAGCTCGGTCATGGCTCACGCCGCGCGAGTAGCCTCGCTGCGGCCGTCGACGACGACGAGCTTGAGGTGGTTCTTTCCACCCACCCCACGGCGGCGCGCGGCTGCTGGCCCTGGATGGAGTGGTTGCCGACGTTCGTGTCCACCTCGACCTGGTCGATGCCGGAGAGCACCTTGGAGCCGTTGACCAGCGCCGGCCCGAAGGACAGCGTGTTCCACACACCCGCGTCCAGAAGCGTCTGGGCCTTGGTGGTGGTCTCGTCGTAGACCTCCACGCGCCCGTCGCTGTAGAAGGCCATGCCGTCGCGCGTTCCGCTGTCGCGGTAGATGACGCCGTTGCGGATGAGGATGCCGTCGCTGCGGAAGCCGTAGTAGTCGCCGTTGATGGCCAGGATCGCGTCGTGCTCGGAGGCCATCGCGCTGGGCTTGGCAACGATGTTGGTGCCGTAGGAGTTGTTGGCGAAGGCGCTGCGCAGGTCGGTGGCGTTGGTGAGCTTGACGTCGGCCACGTAGTAGGTGACGGTGTCGCTGCCCGAGCCGGTGGAGACCTGCTGGATCTCGATGCTCGTGTTGGACGAGGAGTAGGAGCTGTCCCCGACCGTCACGTTCGTGGCCGGGGCTCGCCGAGGCGGCGGCGTTCTGCGCCTTGGCCTCCAGAGCGGTGACGTCGCCGACTTCCACATGGTCGATGACGAAGCGGTTGAGCGCCCAGGCGCTGCTGCCGGTGGCGGCCAGGCCCAGGACGGCGGCGCCCCCCAGGAGGAAGCGGCGGCGCGGGTGCTTGCTGGACGTCGAGGAGCGGTCGCGCCGGCTGGAGTCGTGGTCCTGGCTGAACTGGGGCGGCTCGGTCGGGCTGAGGGTGTCGGAGCTGTGCATGACTCAACCGTGTCGGCGCCGTGTATGCCAGACGTAGGTTGACCTTGTGGGTCTCCTGTGAAGCCGCAGCTGGTGGAACGACGCTGAGAATGCCGCCGCGTCAGGCGTCAATACCCCTGGAGGGTGAGAGTCCTGCGTAGAGATGGTCCCGGATGTGCTTCAACGAGGCTGGGACTGGGCCTATGGTGAGGGTGGTCGCCGTCCCTTGTCGCGACGTTCAGCAGGAAGATATCACTATGTTGTCTGCCCGAAACCTCGTAAAATTCTCCGGCTGGTCGCAGGGGCTGCTCGCGATCACCTCTGCGGTTATGAATTTCACCCAGGGGAACAGGACGGTCGCGATCGTCTTCATCGGTGTCGGAGCTATTTTTCTGGCCCAGGTGGCGTCATCGTCATCTGATGGCGGTGGCCGCCGTCCTCCGTCGAACTCATGAGCGCCGTCGGGCCTCACCGCAGCAGTCTCATCCGTTCCGCTCGACCTGCGGGGACTCGCGCGAGCGGCAACACTGTGCCAACCTCCATGCATCCACCATGATACTTGTATGACCTTACTAAAATTAGATCGTCTAACTTGGCAAATTAACTGAGGTAGCCCTAAGGTCCTGGGTGAGTCGTCTCGCCCTCGCGTCACCGAAGGACTTCTATGCGCCGTCGTACCCCTGCTCATGGCCCTCCCACTGACCGCCGTCCTCGCCAGCTGCGGAGTCGCCTCCCGCGCCGGCAAGGGCTCCAGCGCCAGCGCCTCCGCGGGCGCCTCCAGCGGCGGCTTCGAGGTCACCGACGTCGTCGGCCGCAAGGTCACCTTCAGCGCCCAGCCCAAGAGGGATCGTCCTGAGCGAGTCCCGCCACATCTACCCCTGGCATTCCTCAACAAGACCAACCCCATCGACAAGGTGGTCGCCTGGGGCGAGGACCTTCAGAAGGCCGCCCCGACTTCTACGAGAAGATCCTCTCCGTCGCCCCCAAGGCCGCCGAGCTGCCGAAGATCGGCAACATCACCAAGGACGGCCTGCCCATCGAGACCCTGGTGAGCCACAAGCCCGACGTCTTCATCATGACCCTGGACGCCTACAACTCCGCCAAGGAGAAGGGCTACCTCGAGAAGCTGGACGGCCAGAAGATCACCTATGTCGTCACCGACTTCCGCCGCGACCCGGTCAAGAACACCGTCCCCTCGGTCACCCTCATGGGCGCCGTCTTCGACAAGCGCAAGGAGGCCGAGGCCTTCGTCTCCTTCTACAAGAAGCAGGTCGACCCCATCGTCGCGAAGGTGAAGTCCCTGACCTCCAAGCCCGCCACCTTCCTGTGGCGCAGCCCGGGCGTCAACGAGCCCGGCGCCACCTACTCCACCGCCAACCTCGGCGCGATCATCACCGCCACCGGCGGCACCAACATCGCCGACAGCCTCCTGTCCGGCGAGGAGGGCACGCTCACCCTCGAGAAGATCATTGAGTCCAACCCCAAGAACATCATCGCCACCGGTGGCGAGTGGCAGAAGCAGAAGATCAACGAAAAAGCCCAGACCAGCTACGTCCACCTCGGTTACAAGGCCGACGAGGCCTCCGCCAAGGCCAGTCTGGAGCAGCTGAAGAACCAGCCCGGCTTCGATCAGATCCAGGCCTTCACCGACCGGCACGTCCACGGCATCTACCACCAGTTCTACGACGCCCCCTACAACTTCATCGCCTACCTGACCTTCGCCAAGTGGCAGAACCCCGAGGCCTTCTCCGACGTCGACCCCGCCAAGGTCTGGAAGGACTTCCACGAGCAGTACATGCCCTGGAAGGCCGAGGGCGTCTTCTTCACCTCCATCTGATGGGAGCGCCCAAAGTCACGGCCCCTTCCGGCGACGCCGCAGCCCGCCAGTCCGATACCGTCCAGGTCCCGAACGGCGCGGCGTCGGTGACGAAGGCCGGCGGGCGGGCCGACGCCCCCACGGACACGGCGGCGTCGGCCTACGCCTCCTACCGCCGTCGAACCGCGCGGCGCGTCGCGATGCTCATGGGGCTGGCCACCCTGCTCCCTGGTCGTCTTCCTCGTGGCCCTCATGGTGGGGCCGCTGGGGTTCAGCCCGGCACAGGTGCTCGGCTCCCTCCTCTACGCCGACTACGACCCGTGGGTCGCCAACATCGTCGTCAACCTGCGCCTGCCTCCGGCGCTGCTGGCGGTCCTGGTGGGTGGGGCGCTGTCCCTGGCCGGCGTGCAGATGCAGACGATCCTGGACAACCCGCTGGCCGAGCCCTTCACACTGGGGATCTCGGCGGCCTCCGCCCTGGGGGCGGCGCTGGCCATCGTTACCGGACTCGTGCTGCCCGTGGCCACCGGCGCCACCCTGCCGATCGTGGCCATGACGGCGGGGCTGGCGGCCCTCTCACCATCGCGATGGTCTCGAGGCTGCCGTCGGTGACCAAGGAGATGACGATCCTGCTGGGCATCGCCCTGGTCTTCAGCTGTCAGGCGCTCCTGGCGCTCGTGCAGTACCGGGCCTCCACCGAGAGCCTCCAGCAGATCGTCTTCTGGTCGATGGGCTCCCTCATGCGCGCCACCTGGCCGGCCGTGGTCACCGTCTCGGTGGCCCTGCTCGTGGCCACGCCCGTCTTCTGGGTCAACGGCTGGCGGCTGACCGCCATCACCCTGGGGGAGGCGCGCGCCGCGGCCATGGGCATCAACGTGGCGCGCCTGCGCGCGTGGACCCTGGTCGGCGTCTCCCTGCTGGCCGCCCTGTCCGTGGCCTTCGTGGGGATCATCGGATTCTGGGGCTCGGGGCGCACGCGGCCCGCGGCCTGGTGGGGGAGGACCAGCGCTTCCTCGTGCCCGCCTCCATCCTGTGCGGCGCCACCCTGCTGACCGCCGCCCACGCCGCCAGCCAGGTCATCGTGCCGGGTGTCGCCGTGCCCGTCGGCATCCTGACCGCCCTGGTGGGTGTGCCGGTGTTCCTCCATCATCTTCGGACGCCAGCGCTCGGCGGTCAGGAGCGGTTCATGAGCCCTGACGCTGGACAACCTCACCTTCTCCCACGGCAGGCGGGCTGTCCCTGCAAGGGCGTCGACGCCACCCTGGGAGACGGGCCAGACGGTGGGGCTGCTCGGCCCCAACGGCGCAGGCAAGTCCACCCTGGTCACCTGCGTGGCCCAGCTGCGCCGCTACCTGGGGAGGTCTCCTTCGAGGGGCGTCGGGGCCACGACCCTGCGCGGCTCGATCGGCTAGCATGCCGCAGGGCCTGCCCGGCGACGCCGCCCCTGACCGCCCTGGAGTCGGTGCTCACCGCCTCGCGGCGCGGAATGACCTGGCACACGAGCCGGGCCGACATCGACCTGGCTTGGAACGCCCTGGACGAGCTCGGGGTGGCCGAGCTGGCCGACCGCCCACTGGGCCAGCTCTCAGGCGGGCAGCGCCAGCTCATCGCCCCTGGCCCAGACCTCGTGCGCGAGCCCGGACTCATCCTGCTCGACTGAGCCCACCTCCGCCCTCGACCTGCGCCGCCAGGTCTCGGTGCTCTCCCACGTGCGGCGGATCTGCCACCGACACCGGGCGCCTCGCCGTCGTCGCCCCTGCACGACCTCAACCTGGCGGCCCGCTTTCTGCGACCGTCTCGCCATCCTCGCCGGCGGGACGATCGTCGCCGAGGGGCCGCCCGCCGAGGTGCTTGAGCCCGACATCCTCGCCGAGGTCTACGGGCTGCGGGTGCGGATCGTGCCCGACGGCGACCACGTCATGGTCGCCTCGAGGCCGAGCAGGGCGACTGAGCGGGGCCTGACGCCGTCAGGCGTTCCGGCGTTGAATGAAGGGCTGCGAGAACCACCCACAGTACCAGATGGACGATGCTGATGCTCAAGGTGCTGGAGAATGGCGTCGTCTCCTTGGATCACGGATGACGCCGATGACAAGGATTAGCCAGATCACCGGAACCGCTGCACCCCACAATGCGAGATACCGATGGTGTCGGATGCAGGCGCGCAGCAATCGCCAGGACGGCCCGCGAATAAAGACGAAAAGCGGATTCGTGCGAGCGTTGCCAGCATGTGAGGCCCGCCGTCGAAATAGGAAGAAGAAGGAATTCGCTAGGCAGGTCGGATGTTCTGACCGGCGAGGGTATCGTCAACCATGACCCGAGCATTCCGAAGTAGGCAACGCTCAGGAACTTTAGGAGGAAGGAGCGACCGCAATGCGCGCCATGGCGTGCACGGAAGTGTGGGCCGTGTGGGCGGCAGTGCCTTGGCCGCTGCACGGGTCTCGTGCGGCGATCGGTATCTGGAACTGGAGGAGAGCCTCCTCGCACGGGTCGAGCCTGAGCGCCTCGTGCAAAGGCCCTTGGGCCGCCTCGGGGTCGGTTGTTCTCTGCGCGGCGGCCAGTGCTGTGGCTGTCGGCGCTCTCGGGAAGCCTGACCGCCTCGTGGGCGTACAACAGCGCCTCCTCATGCCCCATCCTGGTCAGTGCCGTCGCCGCGAGGAGAACAGTGAGACGTCCTCGGGGACGTTCAGCGCGGTCCTCAATGAGTGCTCCGCCTCCAGTTCCTTGCCTTGGTAGATCAGGGCGTGGGCAGAAGGCGGTGGGCCTCGGAATAGTCCGGCGCTGCTGCAATCGCTTGTCGAGCCATGGCCTCGGACTCCTCGAGTCGACCTGCGGCGCTGTGCGTGACCGCCAGGACCGTGTAGGTGAGTCGGCGTTGTCTGGTAACCGGCGAGTAGGCGGGTGAGGATCTGCATGGCTTGCTCGTCCTGCCCGGCCTCGGTGAGCTGGAAGGCCCACGTGGCTCGCGCTCGTAGGCATCCTCAAGGACCTGCCGCCTTCGGATGACGTCGTCAGGCGGCGTCGTTTCATCCACTCGCGCAGATCCGCATGTACCCCCGGAGGCACCGGCGTACTCGACGACGGTGCGCGCGGTCCCGAACCGGCCGGTCGAGGGGCGGACTCTCTGGACGGGCTGCGTCCATGTCCCTGCATGTTCAGCAGCCGAGGCCGGCCGGTGCGCACCGAGTCCATGAGCGCCTTCTCCCACGCAGCGGAGTCGCACACGTGCGACAGATCCGCGGTCCACCCCTCGGTCACCCGCGCCAGACCTCGCAGAGTCGATGCCTCCACGGGGCGCCACGCAGGTGCGATGTGCGGAATGATGGCGCGCGCCGGCTCGTCCCGGAGGCAGGACGAGGCGGACCGGTCCAGCCGCGGCCGGCGCAGCGCCGGATCGACGTCCCAGCGTTGAGGTGGCGGCCAGCAGGTGGAGCCGCCATCGTTGTCGCTACGCGACGCCGTCGAGCTCTTCGAGGAGCGGTTGACGCACACGACGCGCGCCTGGGTTGCGTGAGGAGGAGCGCCGAGGTGCCGATAGCGTCGAGCCTCGTCGAGGAAGAGGACGCAAGGGCGTGGTGCGCGCCTTCTGGAAGATCATGTGTGAGGTTGGCCTCGGAGATGCCCGTACATGGTCGAGGACTGAGCGATGTCAGTGAGACGTCACCGACAGAAAAGCCAGCGCCCATCTCGCCACCGGCGATGGCGGTACGGGCGATGAAGGTCTTCCGTCCCCGGCGGACCCGTACAGGAGCGAGCCGCCAAGCCGCGCAGGCTTCCGCCGTAGAGCCGGCGCAGGCTCGGATGCGCATCGCCGCCAGGAAGGAGGCCTCAGGCGTTCTTGACCTCGCGTGCCGCTGACGCCGGGCCAGGCAGCACACCGGCCCGCTCCACCTCCCAGTCGGCGGGTCACTGTGGCCGTCGGCCTGACCGGGCGAGGCTCGCAGAGGCGGGGTCGGGTCGGGCTCTGAGGGCCTCGAAGAGACGAGGCGCGCGGTCCGGAGGTCCTCTCGGCCCGCCAGTCGAAGTCTCCGGTGTTGTCCGACGTCGTTGAGCTGCCGAATGCCGGGGCCTCCGATGACTCGGGCTCCGGCGGGTGGTGACAGCCTCCGGATCTCTGGGGTGAGTGGCGGACGTCATCGGGGGCGGGTCACAGCGCGTGTCGGGAATCAATCGGTTGGTCACTCGGTCGGTCTGGTGCGGGCGGCGACAGCCAGCTGTCGCGATCCTGTGCGCCCGCCTGCTCCGTGCACCGCCTCACGCATGGCGCACTGACCTCGGTCGGAATTCTCCCTACCCTCAGGCCGACAGCTTCACCGGCCGCTTCCGTCCGACCACGGGCGAGGACGGCCTTCCCGCCACGCTCCATCGCTGGCCGCGCTCGCGGCCGTCGCGCCTCTGGCCACTGCACCTGCCGGCCTTCGCCCAGTGGCTGATGACCTGGGCGTCTCCGCCTCCAGTGTTCAGCTGACGATGACCACGTTCCTCGGGATCGCGCTCGACAACTGGGCATCAGGGTCTGTCGATCGCGTCGGCCGGCGTCCCCTTCTGCTGTGGGCGGTGCGCTCGCCCTGGCAGATCGGCGCCGCCTGGCCCCGAGCCTGTCGTTCTCCTGATCGCCCGCTTCTTCCGGGGCTTGGGGCGGCGGAATGGTCTGGGGCGGGCAGTCATCGATCATTCTCGTGGGATCACCGCCGCCCGGGCCCTCAGCGTCGTCATGGCGATTCAGGGCATCGCCCCGGTGGTGGCGCCGATTCTCGGGGGCGTGCTCGTCGAGCCCATCGGGTGGCGCGGCATCCTGGGGGTCGTGGCCGCCTTCACCGGGCTGCTCGTGGTCATGGTCGTTCTCTGGGTGCCTGAGTCCCTGCCCGCGAGCGGCGCCACGACGGCGGCCTACGAATGCTGCTCGATGGCACCCGCGAGCTGGCCCGCGATCACGTCCTCGTGCGCCTCCTGCTCATCAATGCCCTGTCCTTCGGGCTGCTCATGGCCTACCTGTCGGCGGCTCCCTTCGTGCTGCGCAACGTGCTGGGCATGGGAACGGTGGCCTATACGGCGGTCTTCGGGCTGTGCGGGGCGACGGTCACGGTGACGATTGCGGTGGCGGCGTCCCTGGTGCGCCGCTTCTCCCAGGCCCGCCAGGTGAGGGCCGGACTTGTCGCGGGGCTGGTTGTCGACACGGTCTTCGCCGCAGTCTGCCTCGTGTGGCTGCGCGATCCGGTGACCGGGCCGGTGCGGATGCCGCTACTGGTGGCGGTCGTGGCGCTCTTCCTGGCGCACGTGGCCTGTCTGGGGCTGTCGATGGGCAACGCGCCGGCCCTCGCGCTCGACCGCACCGGCCGGTGGGCGGGAACCGGCTCTGCGCTGCTTGGTTTTCTGCAGTTCGTCGTCGGCGGGCTCGTCAGCCCGCTGGTGGGGCTGACCGGGGAGGCCAGCGGGGTGGCCTTCGGCGTGGTCATCGTGGCCGTCGGTGTCATTGCGAACATCTGGCGGTCCTCGGCCTGCGGAGCGGGCGGCCTATGAGACGAGCGCTGATCGCGAAGCTGGGCCAGTGAGGCTCCGGCCGGCGCGCGCTCAGGAGGCTGAGCGCGGTCGCGTCGTCGGCAGAGGCAGCTCGATGGCGCGATGGTCGGCCTTGGCGACGCCGGTGGCGACAGGTCCTCCATCGCCCTGGCGACGATGACGGGTCGGTGGATCGGATCCTCACCGGGCCCAGCTCTCGCCTCTGCGGATCCTCCTCCGGAGCCAGTCCTCCGCCGGGAGCCGCAGGCCGATCGCGTCAGGACCGCCTCGGCCTCATCGAGATCGGTGGCCTCGCCGCCGGACCCAACCGGTCGTAAGGGATGAACCGGCCGTCCGCACTCATCTCGATATAGCCCATGCTCCCGTCCTCGCGACGCAGGTGGTCGAAGACGTCCTCGGGATCGGGCAGGCCTGCCGGGTGGGGACGTATGCTCGCGGGAGTACCAGGCTGGAGGGCTCCTGGCTCGGCAGGCTTGCGGCCTGGCGTGGTCGGCTCTTCCTCAAGCCACGAGTGGCTGATAGCGCTGGCGGGCGGCCTCACCGGAGGTTCCGACCATATTTCCGATGGCTGCCCAGGACATCCCAGCGTCCCGTGCGCCTCTGATGGCATCAAGGACATGTCGTTCGGCCTGGGCCTGTTCAGCACTGCGTCTCGCAAACCGCTGTGCGGCTACGTCGACCTATCGGCCCTCGATTGGGTCGTAGTTCTCGAAGCGGGCGGCCAGCTCATCGGCATGCGCCAGGATCTCGTCAACAGTACGGGCGTCATCACCTCAGAAACTTCTCAGGCACATGGGTGGACGATGACGATTGTGGTGATGCCTTGGTAGCCAATCTCGAGAACAAGGGCAGCCCGGTTGGCTCCCAGGAGCATGGTGAAACCATCTCCCATGTCCCAGGCCCGGATGGGGTGGTGATAGGCGTGAAGGATGTCGGCCTCGCTCAGGCCGTGCTTCAGCGCCGATCTGGCAATGATCGGATCGTCCACAGATCCAAGGTAACTGGCGATCGCTGTTTGGTCAGGGGTGCGGTCCCGGGGTGGCGCTGGTGGTTGTTTGCAGGTTTGACTGCTCGGTAGTTTGCGGATGCCGCAGATGTGTTGGTGACATCGGCGTGGGCAGGGCGCTCATACGTGCCGGGTTATCGGGCTGGTGAACGCCGCGACGTCAGCTGAGCCTGTTGCTTCTGCGGGCTGGTGTGCGATTGGCGACTTTTCAGGGGCGGTACGGCATCTCGGCAGCCTCGCAGAGGTGACTTGGGGCGTCTGTGCTGGTCAGGGGCTGGTTGCGGGGAGGGTGTGGCGGGGCGAGGCAGATGGGCTGAAAGAGTCATGATCGTGACACTTCCGGCGCGTGGGGCTGGGTGGATTCAGTCGAGAACGTACTTTCATGACGAGGACTGCGTTCTCCACAGAACTCGCGGGTGGGACCTCAGTCATCTTGGAAATCGCAGTCCTCGGCGGCATGTCCGCAGTCCCCGGCACGCGGCTGGGGTGCGCCAAATCGCGCCGCCTGAACCGTCCGTTGCCCTGCAGTGGACGGGGTGCTGTGCGTGGGCGATGGCTCGACCTTCGTCCGTGGCGCCACGGCCTGTGTCACTGGGTACTGTCGGCTCCGGGAATGGACTGCGGTCAGGAAGGTTGAGCCAGTCAGACTCAAGGTTGGGTGACGTGGGTTGACAGGTTCGACTCAACCACAATCCTGAGTGCATACGACTCAACCTGAAGGCGCCGAAACCCCGGCCCTCCTGCAGACATCAACCAAGCAACCACAAGGAGCACACACCACGTGGCACGCGCTGTCGGTATCGACCTGGGTACCACCAACTCTGCTATCGCCGTCCTCCGGGGTGGCGAGCCCATCATCCCGAACGCCGAGGGCGGCCGCACGCCCCTCCGTCGTCGCCTTCTCCAAGTCCGGTGAGATCCTCGTCGGCGAGATCGCCAAGCGGCAGGCGGTCACCAGCGTCGATCGCACCATCTCGCTCAGTCAAGCGTCACATGGGCACCGACTGGACGTGGACATCGACGGCAAGGAGTACCGTCCCAGCAGATCACGCCCGCGTCCTGGCAGAGGCGCAGGCCACCGACGCCGGGGCCTACCTGGGCGAGCCCGTCACCAACGCGGTCATCACAGTCCCCGCCTACTCTCAGCGACGCCGAGCGCCAGGCCACGAAGGCGCAGCCGGTGACCATCGCGGGCCTGACCGTGGACCGCATCATCAACGAGGCCCACCGCCGCGGCCCCTCGCCTACGGCCTCGGACAAGGGCGACAAGGGGATGACACCAACCTCGTCTTCTCGACCTCGGTGGCGGCACCTTCGACTGCTCCCTGCTCGAGGTCGGGAAGGACGACGACGGCGTCTCCACCATCCGAGGTGCAAGCGCCACCAACGCGACAACCGCCTCGGGCAGAGAGACGACCGGGACGCCCGTCGTCGTCGACTGGCTGGTCAAGCGGGTCAAGAGCAAGGACGGCGTGGACCTGTCAGGACAAGATCGCCATGCAGCGACTCAGACGCCGCCGAGCAGGCCAGGAGCTCCTCGGCGACCTCGAACATCAACCTGCAGGTACCTCTCCATGAGCGGGTCCGCCCCATCCACCGATGAAGCTCACCCGCTCCAACTTCCAGGAGATGACCGCGGACCTGCTCGAGCGCACCAAGGTCCCCTTCCACAACGTCATCAAGGACGCCGGGGTCAAGGTCTCCGACATCGACCACGTGGTCCTCGTGGGCGGATCCACCCGTATGCCCGCCGTCACCGAGGTGGTGCGCGAGGCTGACCGGCAAGGCCCAACAGGCGTCAACCCCGACGAGTCGTCGCCGTCGGCGCGGCCCTCAGGCCGGCGTCATCAGGGGACCGCAGTGACGTCCTGCTCATCGACGTCACGCCGCTGTCCCTGGGCATTGAGACCAGGGCGGGGTCATGGCCAAGCTCATCGAGCGCAACAGGATCGACCAAGCGCTCCGAGGTCTTCTCCACCGCCGAGGACAACCAGCCCTCCGTGCTCATCGAGGTCTACCAGGGCGAGCGCGAGTTCGCCCGGGACAACAAGCCGCTGGGCACCTTCGAGCTGACCGGCATCGCCCCGGCCCCCCGCGGCGTGCCCCAGATCGAGGTCTCCTTCGACATCGACGCCAACGGCATCGTGCACGTCTCGGCCAAGGATCGCGGCACCGGCAGGAGCAGTCCATGACCATCTCCGGTGGCTCCGCCCTGCCCAAGGAGGACATCGACCGCATGGTAGGCGGCCGCCCTCATCGCCCTGGGCGTCTGGCTGGCAGCCGTGGTCCTGTGCGTCCTGCTGGAGCATGGCGGTCACGCCGGTCCCTTCGAGACCTGCGCACCGCTGTTGCCCGCAGTGAGCGCAGGAGCCGACGCCTCGCCCCGCCCGCCGTTTGGCCGGGGATGCAGCCCGGTGCGTGGCCGATGATGCAGATGGGGCTCAGCCAGAATGCCGCCGATGCAGCCGGGCATGGCTCCGGTGGCTCAGCCGGGAGTGCCTGTGCCATGCAGGCAATGGCTCGGTGGCTCAGCCGGGTGACCAGCCGGAATGGCGCCGGCGACCCAGCCGGGATGCAGCCGCCTGATCGGCGCAGCCCGCGGGCAGCCGACGGTGCCGTGGGCCTGATGCCACCGCAGGAGAAGGGCCCTGGTCCTCCAGGAGGAGAGGATCAAACCCTCGTTAGCCCCGGCGGGGGGTGCTGTCCGCCGCCTTCTAGCGTGGAGGGCATGAAACTCGCGACATCGTTCACCGCAGGGGCGTGCACCGTCCCCGGATGTGGCCCGTGGCTTCATGCTCCTGTTCATCGCGCTGGCCAATATCCCCTGGACCGGCGTGACGCAGTCCTCCGCTCCCGCCGACGCCGCCGACGCCGCTGGCTGTGGGTGCGCTCCCTCTGGTCGACTCGCGGGCCTACCCGCTGTTCGCGCTTTTTCGGCTTCGGGCTGGTCACCATGGCCAACGGCGCATCGCCTCCGGCACCACCTCCTACCTCAGCTCTCTGCCCGGCGTGAGGCCGGCCGTGAGCCGACGTCGCGGAGGTGGCCTGGGCGTGAGCAGGCCACCGTCGACGCCCGCCGTCTGGTGCGGCGTCGAGGGCTGTATGATCTCTTCGGCGCTGCACGCCCTGCTCTTCTCCGGTGACATCATCGGCCCCTACGGCCTGGTCGCCGTCATCTTCGCGCTGGATCACCCGCAAGCACTGAAACGGGCCGTGGCCTTCTGCGTCGTCGTTGTCGTTGCCGGCACCGACCTTCCTCCACATGGGCGGCTTCCTGGCCTCCCAGGGCGCGGCCTCGGCGACGGCCGCGCACCAGGGGCCGGCGGCTCGACCGACACGGTCTGTCCTACGTCTCCCAAGGCCTCCTGGCCTGGGTGGAAGCCTGGTCTGCTGTTCTTCTCCCATGATCGTTCCGGCGATGTTCCTCAGGCCCTCCTGGCGACACCGACCTCATCATCCGCCCCGGCGTCACCCCGGCTCCTGGTCGCTGTCGGCCTGGGCGGCTGGGGATCGGGGCCGCGGGCGGTATCGGCTTCACAGTGTGGGCCGCGGGTGGACCCTGGCCACCTGGGGCATGCCCTTCATGCGGTCACGGTGTGGCCGGGGCCTGCGGCTGGTTGGCGCTGCTGGCCCTGTACGCCGGCGGACCGGGTCGGATGGCCGGCTGACGGGGCTGCGCCGGCTGGCCTCAACGTGGGTCGCCGCTCCATGACGGCCTACCTCAGCCAGACCTTCCTCTTCGCCATTGTCTTCCTGGCTCTTCCTTCCCTGACCGGCATCGAGCTCCACCTGGGTGAGGCCCGGACCGCGGGGATCGCGCTGGCGGTCTGGCTGGTGACGGTCGGTCTGTGCGCCGTCCTGGAGCGTGGCGGTCACGCCGGTCCCGAGACCCTGCTGCGCACCGCCGTGGCCGCAGTGAGCGCCGGCGCCGGCTGCCGGCTCCTCCGGCCCCGGCCTCCCCGGTCGCGCCTCCGACACCTACGACCTGGTGCGCTGAGACGCTGAGACGCTGAGACACCGCGGCACAGGCTGGTGCAGGACGATGGGGAGTGCTTTCCCCACGGCACCGGCGGGTCCGTGTCCCCACGCCCTTCAGGGGTCCCGTACGCTGGATCGGCCCGATGACCGCTTTCATGGCGCCTCATCACCCCACGTCCTGAGGACTGTGAGTCGCCTCGCAGAATGTGAGGGGTTGACTCTTCGTTTCAGGGCATCGTAGACACGGTACTGCCTGCGTCCCCAACTCTGAAGGGCGAACAGTCCTCATGACCAGCCAACCCCGGTCAGCCCTTCTATCAGCAGCAGCCCTCAGCCTTCGGCTCCGGTCCGGGGCAGCCCTACCCGCCTCAGCAGCAGCAGTTCAGGGCCCCGGCTCCTGGCGCTCGGTCAGCCCTACCCGCAGGCGCCGGCGGGGACAGCTTCATGGGCAACCTCTTCGACACCGCCAAGCCCTTCGCCGAAGTTCGGCAAGGTGTTCTTCACATCGTTGCCGGCGGTCTGATCGCACTGTGGCTGTACAACGCCTACAACGCCGGTTCTCTGGCCGGTGACCTCGACTACGAGTCGGGCAAGCGGTCCTTCTCCTTGGAATTCGTTCTCGACCTGGTCTTCAACGCGCTGTGGACCTTCGCCCAGATCGGTCTGATCCGCCTCTTCATCGAGCTGGTCATCAACTCGGCAAGAAGAACTAGCGGCTCCCGGCGGATCACGTCTCCGCCGCAACCAGCTACTCGCTCTGACGGTCGCCGGCCCGCGTGGTCTGCGACCGTCAGTCGTTGGCCGGCTGTGCGAGTCGTCCCGGTCTGACCGACCGGCAGCTCGAGGACAGCCGTCAGCCGCCGTCAGGATTGGCGCTCAGACGGAGCTCGCCGCCGTGCGCGGTGGCCACGGCCGTGACGATCGCCAGGCCCAGTCCGTGCCCGGGCCCCGGGTCCGCCCCGTCCTCACCGCGGACGAAGGGCTCGCGCAGGGACTCCACGCTCTCGGCCGCCACCACGGGGCCGTCGTTGCGGATCGTCAGACGCACGCCGTCATCCAGGCGCGCCATGCCCACGGTGATGCGGCGCCTCGACGTTGTAGCGGGCCGCATTGCGCAGCAGGTTGGACACGCTCTGGCGCAGCAGCACCGGGTCGCCGGGGACCGGGCGGGCAGCAGGTGGGTGGAGACGTGAAGATCGTACTCAGCGACCTCCGGCGCGATGAGGCCCAGGGCGTCACGGACCGTGACCTCCATGTCCACGTCCTCGTGAGCCGGCTTCCCGGACTGGGCGTCTGCCAGGTCAGCAGGGCGTCAATATTCTCCCGGTTGGCGCGGTTGGTCTCAGGACCCGGGTCAGTACCCGGCGCAGGTCCTCGGCCGGCCTGCGGGTCGGACAGGGCGACGTCGATCATCGTCTGCGTGGTGGCCGGTGGTGCGCAGCTCGTGGGAGGCGTTGGCCGCGAACCGGCGGTGGACGGAGAAGGAGCGCTCAGGGAGGCCAGCATGTTGTCGAAGGTGTCCGGGGTCGTGGATCTCGTCGCGAGGGCCGGACAGGTCAGCCGCTGGCTGGTCACCCGGGCGGCGCGGCTGCCGCCGCATTCATCGAGGACAGCGGCTGCAGCATCCGCCGCCAGGATCCAGCCGACGGTCCCAGAGCACCACGAGCAGCGCCAGCGCTCCGACGGCCGAGCGCATGATGCTGCCGAGCAGATCGAACAGGTTCGTGTCACCGGCGGCCTGCGGAGTCGTCGCATCGATGACGGGGTCTGCTGAGGCGGGTCGAAGGCGATGGAGAGCGTGACGTAGCGCGTGGCAAAGTAGACCAGGGCGATGAGGACCACGCCGGCTGCCGTCACCATCCCGTAGGTCAGGGTCAGGCGTGCGGATACTCAGGTGCTGAGCGCGACGCAACCTCCTTGCGACCCGGCCGACGACATGTCTCCACTGGCCTCACTGGCCTCACTGTCGGCGCCGTGCTGTGCCGCGTCGTCGGCGGGTCGCCTGGGCCCCTGCGCTCATGCGCTGAACCTGTAGCCCGCGCCGGGGACCGTCTGGATCACACGCGGCTCACTGGCTTCGCGACGCGGGTGGGATCGTCACCCGCGTGGAGTTGGTGAAGGGTCGGCGTTGGCGTCCCAGGCCTTCTCCGGGAGCGTCTCGGCGCTGAGGACCCCGCCCTCGGCCTCCATGAGGACTGGAGGACCGCGAACTCCTTGGGGCTGAGGTGAATGAAGTGCCCGTCGCGGTAGACCTCCCGGCGGAAGGGTCAGGCGCACTCGTGGGCCTCGATGACCGGGGTGCGCGCCGGCTGGCTGCGTCGCAGGGCCCGCAGCCGGGCCACCACTCAGGAACTCGAGGGCTTGGTGGTGGTCGTCCGCCCCAGCTCGAAGCCGCCCACGCGCGCGTCCAGGGTCAGGACGCGGTGAGCGAGGACCCGCGTGCTGGGATGGTCGCTGACCACCCGGCGGCAGACCTCGTCGCCGTGGACCACGGGCAGGTCGGTCCAGGACGATGATGTCGTAGTCGTTGATCTCCACCTGCTCCAGGGCGCTGGCCTCGTCGCCGACGACGTCAGCGGCGATCGCCTCGCGCCAGCAGCCCGTGGCGATGGCCTCGACCGGTACTCCCTCATCCTCCACGACTAGCACGCAGCATGGCCCTGATCTCCTTCGCTGTGGCGTGTGTGCGGCTGGTCCTAGAGAGCGAACGCAGCCACGTGTTGCCACCAACATAAAGCGAAATCGTAGAACCCTATGGCAGCACCGCTCCCCGTTGGCTGTTCCCCGAACGAACGTGGGCTGCCTCCCGCGCCCGGACCCACGTGATGCCGAAAGGACCCTCCCATGAACAAAGCCTCAGCACTCGGATCGTCACCCGCGCCGCCACGGTGCTGACCTGCGCCGTGTGCGCCGTCGGACTCATGACGCCGGATGCTCCCGCTCGAAGAGGACTCGGCCTCCGCGGGCCTCCGCCTCCCGCCACCAGCGCGGACGACCACCTGCTCAAGATGGCCAGCGCATGCGCGAGCAAAGGGCATCGGATCGTACTCCGACGACGCCAACGGGCAACGTGCGGTTCCCTCGAGACCGACGCCGCCACCAAGGCCGCCGCAGAGTGCCGAGTAGACCGTCGGCCCGGCGGCACCGAGTGACCTCGCCAAGCCCGACGCAGCCGGGACCTGGCTCAAAGGCCGCCGGAGCGCCCGCGCAAGGAGGTACATCGACGTGCCGACCCCGAGGCCGGCAGGGCATCCAGCTCACGCGACATCCCCAGGACGTCGCGAACAAGCAGCTTCCGAGACTCGGGAACAGTAACGCGGCGCCCGTGCGGCGCCGACACACGCCTCGCGCGGCCGCTGCCGCGCGGACACACTCAGCACGAGGCAGACACATGGGATCAGGCCACCACCTCCCACGCAGGCCGACGGACGGCCTCGACCGGCACCGCGGGCAAGCCGCACGATGCCGCACACCGACGCCGAGCCTTCCCGCCATGGGGGCCGCCGCGGTCCTGGCGCGGAATTGCCAGCGCAGGCTACGCCTTCGCCTCCAGGTCGGGCCCCTTCTGCAGCCAAGGCCAGGCCGACGACGCCGACCTTCAGCGGCGCCACCGACACCATCACCAAAGACCTCCAGGCAGACCTCCCGTGACCCGGGACCCTGCAGCCACTCCCGACTCGCGCAAGTTCAGGAGTCAGGAGCTCGAGGGCGTCCTCGTCCAGGTGCCCGCCTCCGGGCCGGTCCTGACAGGAAGCGACGTCCTCTACCGGCATCGGCAGCGAGATCGCCTACGCGCACGGTCGGCCCGCCTGGCGCACCTTCGAGGCCGGGATGAGACAGCGCAGAGGACATCCGCCAGCCCGACCCTGGGCTCCAGCGCATGGGCGACTCTGACTACGCTTGAGCGGTCAACCACTTCAGCACAGGCCCACCACCGCGCCATGCATCATGAAGTGGCAGAAGGCCAGTCGGCCGCCGCTAGGACCGGCGACCATCCCGCCGGGACGGATGGTCTTCACCCCGGCGACCTGCGCGTGGGGACGGTCACCGCCCAGGTGGGGACCGCGTCGCCGCCGACGCCGAGCCTCTACGACTTGTCACCTCCACCACCCTCAGGTGGTCGACGCCAACATCAAGCTCTCTCTCCGACCAGAAGCTCGCCGTCGTCGGCGCCGCCGTGACCATCAAGCTCGCCCGATGCCAAGCACCACCACACGCGGGACGATCACCTCCGTGGGCACCCCCACCGAGACTCCGGCTCCGGGTCAGGGTCGGGATCCGGCTCAGGGTCCGTCCGCTCCGGTGACTCAAGGAACGGGTCATCCCCATCACCGTCACCCTCACCGACGCCTCGGCGACCTGCCAACTTCCGGGAGGGTCTCCGTCACCGTCGACCCGCGCTCAGCGAGAGCGCGAGCGGCGTCCTGTCGGTGCAAAGCGGTCGGGCACTGCTGCGGGAGCGCCGACCAGTGCGGCACGTCGGAGATCACGTCGGAGATCTCGGCGGCACCACCTGCAAAGTGCCGGTCGCGTCGGACGCTGTTCGCCGGAGGGCGCGTGGAGGTCTCCGGCACGAGGCTCTCGAGGACGGCAGCGAGCGGTGCCGCAGACGCCAGGCCGCATTCCGTCCTGCGGCTGACGTGGCAACGAACCTGCGGGAGAGCCGCCCGCGGCCGCCTGCGCCGGCGTGGAGCCTGGAGATCGACGACGGCGAGTTCGTCGCCATCGAAATCGGCCCCTCCGAGCTCCGGGCAAAGTCCACGCTCCTCAACCTCAATCGGCACCCTGGACCGGCTCCAGCGCCGCGGCACCGTCAGACCGACGGCGTCGACGTCGGCTCGTCCACCGCCATGGCTCGGCTGCGGGCCAGCCGCCGCATCGGCTTTCGTCTCCAGCAGTTCCAATTTCTGGCCGACGGGGTCAGCGCGGTCGACAACGTCGTGCCGACGACCGGCTCTACGCGGGGTCGTCCGAGCGGCGCCGCCGCGCTCCGCCGCCCTCGGCGCGTCGGCGCTGGCCCAATCGGCTCGACCACCGTCACCAGGATGAGGCGGCGGCGAGCGCCAGCGCGTGCTGCCATCGCTCCGGGCCGTCGTCGGCGAGCACCGCTGCTGGCCGACGAGCCCACCGGAAACCCGCTCGACTCCACCTCCGGGGCCTCGATCGTCGAGCTCCTCCACGGGCTCCACGCCTCAGCGAACACCACGATCATCGTCGCACCACGACAGCGAGCCTGGCCGCGCACCTCCCTGAGGGCAGATCGCCATCCGCGACGGCCGCATCGTGGGGACCCAAGCCAGAAGGAGCATCGTCCATGACGACGTCTACGCTCCGGCCTGACCGGGACCGCGGCCGAGCGGGCCGGCGGCGAATGCGGCCCGGCGGCTCCAGCGCTCGCGGCAGCGCCTGAGCCGACGTGCTGCGCCTGGAGGCACTGTCGGCATCAGGGCCGCACCCGCGCCTTCCTGTCCGCCCACGGCATCGCCGCATCGGCATCGCCGCCATGATCTCTCGGTGGTGGGCATCTCGGCCTCCAGCCGCGCCCAGCTCTCCGCCCAGCTCCGTACCCTCGACTGGGGACCAACCTGCTGACGTGCCACCGCCGGGCCAGGACCTCTTCGGCAACTCCTCCTCCCTGCCGCAGGACAGCTGCTGTCCGGCAAGGTCCGCCCCATCGACAACGTCCAGAGCGCCTCGAGCACCGGCCTGGTCAAGAACTCGCTGGTCTACCGCACCCGCTCATCGACAAAGAACGCCCTCCGGCGCATCACCACCGCCTGGCTGCGGACAGAGTCGCTGCTCGACGTCGTGGGCGACGTGGAGACAGTACCTGGCTCGGCAACGAGGCCGCACCGAGTACCCGGCCACGGTCCTGGGGCAGACGGCGGCCCAGCGCCCGGTGTCAGTCTCGCGCCGACCAAGGTGTGGATCGGCAACTGGTTCACCGTGGTCGGCATCTCTGCTGACCGGTGGTGCTGGCGAGCCTCAACAACGCCGTCTTCTCATCCGGTCAGGGCGCGGCCCGCTGACCCTGCTGGGGCACGACGCCAAGGCGACGACTGTCTTACGGCCAGCGCAGCCAGGACGCGTTGCCGTCCCCACGGTGCGCAGCCTGCTCGCGCCGTCGACCCCGCCACGCAGGGCACGAGGTCAAGGTCTCCGCGCCCCTCGGACGCTGGAGGCCAAGAACGCGGCCGACAAGGCCTTCACCGGCCTGCTGCTGGGCGTGGGCCTCGATCGCCCATGCCTGTCGGCGCATCGGGTAGCCAACACGATGATCATCTCCGGTGCTCCAGCGAGCTGCCGCGAGATCGGGCTGAGCGTCCCCGCGCGCCATGCGCGTGCCACATCCTCGTGCAGTTCAGTGGCGAGGCGCTCCTGCTGGCCTCCCTGGGCGGCGGCGCCCTGGGCTGCGCTCATCGGGCATCGGGTGACTGCTGCCGATGTCGGCCGCCAACGGCTGGCACTCCACCCTGCCGGTGTGATCGCCGTCGCCGGCGGGCTGGGCGTGCACGCACGCCATCGGCGCCCCTGGCCGGCGTGTACCCGGCTGTTCGAGCCTCCACGCATGCCTCCGACCGCCGCGCCTCAACGCAGCAGACGAGGCTGCAGCGCCAGGAGGAGACGCGGATGAGACGTCCCGGTGGAGGAACGGCTGGGCTCATGGTGGTGCGACTGACCGCCGGACGGCCGTGGCGACCACGTCGGTGACCGGGAGAGAGCCCAGAGCAGTGGACTCGCCCGAGGCCGCACCTGAGCCTGCGCGGGCCCTCGCTCGCGATCAGAAGACCGCTGGTGCTTCCATGCGGACGTAGCTCGGACTCACCGGATCGCGGTGCCGAGCTTGCCGTCGACGGCGTCGCGGGCGGCGTCGATCGTGTCGTCAGGTGAATTTCGCAAGCCGGTCGCCCTCTTGGCCGCGCCGGCTGCGTGGCGTCCAGCGCCTTGTCGCCGATCGCCCCGGCCTTGTCGGAGCCTGAGACCTGCCACCGGCCTTCTTCGCGTGGTCATCAAGTCCCATGTGTCTCGCTCCGATCGGGTGGCCGGACGTCCGGACAGTACGGCGCCCGCACTGGAATAGCGCCAGGTTTGCAGGGCGTCACCCACAGCGGTATTCCGCAGGTTTCACGCCTTGCAGGCCCGTACCCGCTCGCCGGCGACGTTCACGGCCGACGGAAACCGGCACCCGTACGCGCGGGATAATACTCCACAGAAGGGTCGCGGCGGTCCTTCACCACCGCCAGGTGGGGCGGGCGGCGTGAGCCCGCGGGCGTCGGCCAGGGAGGACGACCTCGCGCACGCGTCGGGTCAGGAGGGACAGGACGAGCCGTAGGAGGTCCTCCACCATGTCGGCAGGCGTCGTCGGCCCGGTAGTCGGGGCTGGTCAGGTCGTGGATGCTCACCCAGTGCGCGCTTGGACTGGTGGGCCCGGCTCCACCCAGCTGGTGGCGTGTAGCGCACGCGGCGACGACGTCCTCAGGATCGAGCCTTGACGATGGCCAGGAGACGGCTCGTCGGTTGGCGGGTGATGCAAACGCATGAGAACAGGCGAGTACCCACCGAGGCGACGGGGATGTCCCACTCCGGGCTTGTTCGCCCGCCCAGGCGCCGGGCAGTGCCGGCCGCGCCTCCGCCAGGAGAGCCTCGTCGACGGGCGGCCTGACAGGACGTCGTCAAGGTCGACGCGCTGGAGGGGCCTCGTCGAGGTTGAGGGACGCGGTGAAGCGGCGACGGTCAGCATTTCAGCCGAGCCTACGTTCTCACTCGCGTCGCGCAGTCATCGCGACGCGGCTGACATGCATGTCGCGCGCGCGCGGGCAGCGCAGCCTGCGCGTAGAAGGCCCGTGAGAAATCGCGTGCACCCGGCCGCCTGCAAATGCCCCCGGCTGTGCTCAAAGGAAGCCATGCGTGGACTATCGGCGGCCTGAAGAAACACTGCCCTGGCCCGTGCTTCGGTGGATCGTGCGAGGATCGCTGTTGGTGATCTGCGTCTGGCCTTCGTCTGCGAGCCGACGACACGTGAGATCGGATGCTGCAGCTGGCGTGCTGCGCCCGCCTGGTGGGCTTGGAGGTCAGGAACGCGATGACGCTCCCTCGGCGTGCTTGCCGGCCGCCTCCAGCGTGCAGGTCCCCACCGCGCTTCTCCCGTGGCGGTCTCCCTGGTGGTCATGTACCCGTGAGGTCGCGCTCGTAGCCGGCGAGCAGGACTCGACGACTCGACTCGGTAGGTGACCGAATGTCAGCGATGAGTCTGCGCGCCATGCCGACGTTGTTGCAGAATGCCTGGTGGTCCTGGCCTCCGGCGCGGTAGACGACGTCGAACGCGGCGGTCTGCTGGTCGAGCCCGGCGTGCGTTCGATGCCCACGAATCTGGGCGACGCCTCGCTTCTCCGCGTCGAGGTTCTTGAGGTCCCAGTCCTTCGGTACGGCGAAGGTGAGGCTGACGCTGGTGCCGGAGACTTCCTGGCTGTCGGCGGGATCGGCTTCGCCGACGCGTCGGCCTGGCTGGACGAGTGCGCCGGCGGGGGCCCAGCGTCGAGGGGTGTCAGCGGACGTCGTGAGGATGGTGGACACGATGGTGTCGACCTCCTCGGCGCTGCCGGCCGTCACGGCGATGCGTACATAGGTGCCCGACGACGTCGGAACGGCGACGACCGCGCCGGCCGTCTGGACGCCTGAACCTGTGCGGTCGAGGTGTCGACGGCGGCCTGCCCGTAGGTGGACTGCTTGGGTGGGTAGCCGTCGGCGTGCCGCCCTGCCGAGTGATGACCTCGTCCAGGCTCTCCTGGGACGGGGCGTCGACGAGCCTCGGCCTCCCTTGAGCGACCGCGGCGCTGCTGAAGGACAGTCCGCTGTCCTGCGAGAACCGGCTCCGTGAAAGGCGTCGCGCCGCCCAGGCGTCTGGAGGAGAGAGATCGAAGATCCTGCGCCCTGGGCCCGGGCGATGAGCGTCTTCTGCCTCGGTGAGCGCGTTGATGACCTGCCAGCCCTCGACCGCGAAGATGAGGCCGGACGTCGGGTGTGCGGTGCATCGCCTCGTGGCCCGCGCCGGGATGGAGGGCGCGCTGGCGCTGCTCGAGCGCCCGCGCGCTGTGCGGCGGTCGCCGGCACCGCTCGAGCGTGGCGGCCGCGACGCGGAGCGATGTCTGTCCGCTGGACCCGGTTGAGCCGCCGACGAGCGAAGCCGCCGCCCCGGAGCAGCCTCACAGCGCAGGTGCGTGGTGCTGGAGCCAGGGCGGCGCGCGTGCTCTTCATGGTGTCTCCGCAGTCGATGACGTGACTCGTGACGCGACCTTTACAGCGTGCTGTCGTCGCGACGGCGCGTTTCCAGGCGGTCGGTCGGCATGTCGGCGGAGATCGCGCGCGATCGTCCGAATGACGAGGACAATGCGACTGCGGTAGTCCCACGTCACTGCCGGGCTCCCGGAAGTTGAGCAGACCAGGCTCAACCCTGCGAAGGTTGAGGGTGGCCAGAAAGACGCAAGACGTTACCAACTCTCAGAAGGAGAGGTCCTATGGACACCAACTTCACACCACCAGTCGCAGGAGGCGATCTCGAGACCATGCAGGCCGCCGCCGCCGCCGGCAACCCCAGATCGAGCCGGCGCACCTGCTCGTCTGAGCCTCCTCTCCCAGCCCGACGGCGTCGCCGCCGGACTCTCGCCGCCGTCTGCCCCGACGCCGCGGCCCGTCAGGCCGTCGGGCGCCTCGCGCGCCGCATCCTCACCAGGCTGCCCAGCCTCCTCGGGCTCCTCGAGTGACCCAGCCCCAGCCCTCGCGCGCCTGCTGGCGCGCCCTGGAGGCCGCCTCGACGGTCGCCAAGGGAGCTCGATCGACGAGTACATCTCCACCGAGCACCTGCTCATCGGCCTGGGCTAGGCGACACCTCCGGCTCCACGCACCGTGGCCCGCATCCCGGCTGACGCCGGCGCCACCCCGAGGCCCCTCATCGAGGCCCTGCCCGCAGGTCGCGGCTCCTCCGCGTCACCTCCGCGCCAACGCACCTACAAGACCCTCGAGAAGTGCGGCACCACGACCTCACCGAGGGCCGCCCGCGAGGGCACGCCTCGACCCGGTCATCGGCCGACGACGCCGAGATCCGCCGCGTCGTGCGGGTCCTGACCGCGACACCAAGAACAACCCTCGTCCTCATCGGCGAGCCCGGCGTCGGGCAGACCGCCGTCGTCGAGGCCTGGCCCAGCGCGCATCGTCGCCGGCGACGTCCCCGACTCCCTGCGCGACAGCGCCTCATCGCCCTGGACCTGTCGGGATGGTGGCCGGCGCCAGTACGTGCGGCGAGTTCGAGGAGCGCCTCAAAGGCCGATCCTGCAGGAGATCAAGACCTCGACGGCGAGGTCATCACCTTCATCGACGAGCTGCACACCGTCGTCGGTGCGCGGCGACGGCTCCGAGGGCGCCATGGACGCCGGCAACATGCTCAAGCCCATGCTCGCCGCGGCGAGCTGCTGCATGAGTGGGCGCCACCACCCTGGACGAGTACCGCGAGAGCATCGAGAAGGACCCGCGCCTGAGCGCCGCTTCCAGCAGGTCTTCGTCGGCGAGCCCAGCGTCGGAGGACACTCGTCGCGCATCCTGCGCGGCATCGCGCCCAAGTACGAGGCCCATCCGCAGGTGACCATCTCCGACGGCGCCCTCGTGGCGGCCGCGCGCTCTCCGACCGCGTACATCACCGGTCGCCAGCTGCCGGACAAGGCCATCGACCTGCTCGACGAGGCCGCCTCCCGCTGCGCATGAGCGCTCGACTCCAGCCCCGTCGAGATCGACGACGCGCGCCGCCAGGGTGGACCGCATGCGCATGGAGGAGGCCCACCCTGGGACGAGTCCATCGAGGAGTGACGAGGCCGACTCCGCCGCGTCGACCGCCCACTGAGCGCCTGCGCGCCCGAGCCTCGCCGACGCCTCGAGGAGCCTGGCGCCGCTCCAGCGCGCCCGATGGGAGGCCGAGAAGGCCGGGCCACAACAGGTCGGCGAGCGCTGCGCGCCGCCCTGACGAATGCGCACCACGCGCCGACCTGGCCGAGCGCAGAGGGCAGCTTTCGAGGAGGCCGGGCGCCTGCGCTACGGCGACATGCCCGCCTGGAGCGCCAGATCCGCGAGGCCGAGGGCCGCCGACGACGCGCCGAGCAGGACCGCCGGCGAGCCGATGATCGCCGAGAAGGTCGACGCGCTGAGATCGCGCGAGGTCGTGGGCTCCTGGACCGGGATCCCTGTGGGCAAGCCTGCTCCAGGGCGAGACGGACGAAGCTCCTGACCATGGAGGACGTCATCGGCGAGCGCCTCATCGGGCCAGACAGGCCGCCGTGGCCGCCGTAGGCTGACGCGGTGCGCCGCTCGCGGGCCGCATCTCCGACCCGACCGCCACCGGCTCGCGCTTCCTCTTCCTGGGCCCCACGGGCGGGCAAGACCGAGCGGCCAAGTGCGCTGGCGGAGTTCCTCTTCGACGACGAGCGCGCCATCGTGCGCATCGACATGTCCGAGTACTCCGAGAAGCACCTGTGGCGCGCCTCGTGGGCGCCTCCCGATCACGTCGGCTACGAGGGCGGCCAGCTCACCGAGGCCGTGCGCCGTCGGCCCTCTCCGTCAGTCCTGCTCGACGGGGTCGAGAAGGCCCACCGGAGGTCTTCGACATCCTCCTCCAGGTGCTCGACGCGGGCCGCCTCACCGACGTCGCAGGGAGCGGACCGTCGACTCCCGCAACGTCATCCTCGTGCTCACCTCGAACCTGGGCGACCAGTTCTCACCGACCCGCTCACCAGCCCCGGAGAAGCGCAACGAGGTCATGAGCGTGGTTCGGCCTCCTTCAAGCGGAGTTCCTCAACCGCCTCGACGACATCATCATCTTCGAGGCCCTCTCCGGAGGAGCTGGGTGAGATCGTCGAGATCCAGCTGGCCCGCATCGCCAAGCGCCTGACGGACCGGCGCCTGAGCCTGGAGGTGACCGACGCCGCCCGCAGCTGGCTGGCCGACGAGGGCTACGACCCGCCTACGGGGCCCGGCCACTGCGCCGCCTCGTCCAGCGCGAGATCGGCGACCGCCTGGCCGCATGCTGCTGGCCGGGAGGTCCTCGACGGGCAGAAGGTCGTCGTCGACAAGGTCGACGGCACCGACGGGCTCACGCTGCGGGCCGAGGGCGAGCGCACCCGTCGGCGTCCTCGGCGGCCTCGCCGGCCTGAGCCTGAACCCCGACTGAGGCGGCCGAGCGAGGCGAGGCGCGACGGGCACTGACAGGCCAGTGACGGGCCGATGATGGAGGGGGCGGGCCCACCTGGTGGTGGGCCCGCCCTTCGCTGTCCGCGTCGTCGCGGACCTCAGCCGGGCTGGTTGTCCTCAGTGGGCGAGGCGTTGTACACGCAGCCGCCTGCCAGGTCGTGGCTCTGCTGGGCCATGAGTGGGGCCTTGAGGCCGGCTCCGGCGCAGAACTCGTGCTCGTGCCCGAGTGACCCACCTCGTGGTTGGTGACGTAGATGCGGTAGGAGTCGACGTCGGGGTAGGTGATGGCGCCCAGTTCCACCGGTCGGAGTTGATGACCACGTTGTCCCGTTGGCGGCTCCACATGCCGCCGGTGTCAGCGGTGAGCACGGGCGTCGGCGCTGGGCGGCGTGGCGATGTTGAGGTGAAGTCCGCGCTCGCGGGGTCGGCCACCGGCTGGAAGGACGTGTTCTGCGCGGTGGGCCAGCCGCGCTCGTCATTGAGGATGCGCTCCACGATGGGGGCCGCTGTCGCGGCGTCGACATGCGTGCCGCCCTCGACCCGCAGCACGTAGCGGTAGACGGTTGCGGCCGGGCTGGGAGACGGGCACGGCCGGTGCGATCGTCCAGGTGCCGTTGCCGA